>WNGE01000099.1_pt1 | contig 93227 bp, 92 predicted proteins | sample 5400651 | NCBI WGS metagenome assembly WNGE01 (sample SAMN13153370, study PRJNA577476) | soil metagenome | isolation source: 60 cm soil or saprolite under grassland replicate 2 | place: USA:California | collected 2016-06-15 | reverse complement strand
TGCACGGTTCGACAGGGGGCCGCTGGCGAAGCTGCGTCCACGGCGCGACGGAACCCACGCACCCAGCGGGGAAACCTGCGGGACTGAGCCCGTCCGACCTACCGACAGCAGACCAGCCAGCGGCCTACCTCACCCCCTCGGGCGCTATGAGCGGTAGACGGGTGTGCTGATAGTCGCCTCGTTCGCGATCTTCACCCGCGGTGATCTCCGTCTCCTCTAGGAGTCGCAAGCCGCGAGGAATCGACGTTCTCGGGCGTGAGGTCGAGCTCATATGTCTGACCGACGAGGTCGACGCCGAAACTGTGATGGGGGCTCTCACTGGTGAGTTTGAAACCGGCCGCGAGGTAGATCTGGCGAGCAGCCACGAGCGGGTGATTGGTCCACAGCACGATCCGCTGATACCCCGCACCGCGGGCGAACTCGATGCATTCATTTACGAGGCGTGCACCGAGTCGCAGCCCGCGAGCACTCGGGTCAACGAGCAGGATCCGCAGCTGCGCCGTCGTGCCGTCTTTCGCTACACAGAAGACGCAGCCGACGCGCTCACCGTCACGTTCTGCGATCCAGGCGGCTTCCCGGACGGGGTCGTGCCCGGCTGCGTAGTCGGCAACGATGCGGGCAACGAGCGCTTCGAAGGTGCTGTCCCAGCCGAACTCGGCTGCATAGACCTCGCCATGTGCCATGACCACCCACCCGAGGTCGCCTGGTTCACCGAGCCGGCGGATCCTCACAGCGCGATCAATCACCACCTCATCGTCGCGCCAACTACACAAGCTCTGGACTGGCGGGTTCATCTGACGTTCCGCGCTTCAACATCTCCGCCCCGAACGCGCACACCGAATCACGGTTATCCCGCTAGCTTCGCCGCGCCAGATCGACACTTCAGGCGCGTGATGGACAGTCGTGGACGATTGACGATGGCCATGCGCTCAGCGAAAAACCTCGTCCAAGAGGTCGAGCATCGCTCGCCAGGATCGCTCGTCGGAGAGATGGTGGTACATGACCCCGGGGCGGTTGGCCAACCCTGATGCCGGGTTGGTGAAGCTGTGCTCCGTCCCGCCGTAGAGGTTCATCCTCCAATCCACCCCGCCAGCCCGCATCTCCTCCTCGAAGGCGAGTCGCTCCTGTACCGAGATGAGCGGATCGTCGGTGCCCACACACACCAGCACCTTTCCCCGGATGTTGGCGGAGTCCTCTGGCCTCCGGGTGGCGAGGCGGGGGTGGAAGCCGACCACGGCCTTCACGTCGGCTCCGCCACGGGCGAGTTCGAGCACCAGGGCGCCGCCGAAGCAGTACCCAACCGCGGCCACCCGAGACGCGTCGGCTCGAGACTCGCCCAGTAGCACCTGAAGGCCCGCACCGGCCAGCGCCCGGATGCGGTCAGGCTCGTTCCACAACGCCTGGCAACGAGCCATGATCTCGTCCCCGTCGGCCAGAGGCTTCCCGCCACCGTGGTAGTCGAGGGCGAACGTGACATATCCCAGCTCGGCGAACCGCGCCGCCCGGCCCTTCTGGTAGTCGTCGAGCCCCCCACCTTCATGCGCGATCAGCACCGCGGGCCGCTGGTCGTCACCCTCGGGTAACGCCAGGCGCCCGATCATCGTGGAACCGCCGCCGGCGTATTCGATGTCTTTGATCATCACCATCGCTCTGGTTCTAGCAGCGACGCCGGTCGCATGGTGAGTCGCTGTAAGCGGTCACACGGGACGCGCCACGTGGCTGGTTCCACTCGCCAGAATCGCCGACCGGCGCGCGCGCCAGAACACGCGCACCGAACATAGACCTCATCGTGAGGACTGCCACGCCGAAGGCACTTCTTCGCTTCGTGTACTAGGCGTACCGTCGAACTCTCATTGGATCGGCTGGGGCACCGTTGCTCCGGCGTCGGGGCCTCTGCCACGGATGGGAGGTCTCTAATGGGTTCGAGTGTCTCGACTGCCCTGGTGCGATCGATCGATGTTTCGCCGACAGCGAGGAATTGGCCCTCGCGGGGTTCTTGGCGGGTTACCGAGGGTCCACCCGTGACGCGTACGCGTGGACCTGCGACAGTTCGCTGAGTGGTGCGCGAACCATGAGCGCCGGCTCTTCGAGGTGCACCGCGTGGACATCGAGTGCTTCGGGCGGGAGCTGGAGGCCCGCGGGCGGGCTCGAGCGACCATCGCCCGCCGGCTGTGCACGATCACGGGCTTCTACCGATACGCCGAGGAGGAGGGCCTGATCGATCACTCACCCGCGATTCATGTGCGGCGGCCCCGCCTCGACTACGAGTCACACGCGACTGGTCTGGATCGCAACGAACTCGGCGCGTTGCTCGTCGCTGCGGGCCTGTCTTCGGCACGAGACCACGCATTGTTGTCGCTGCTGGCGCTGAACGGGCTGCGCGTCTCCGAAGCGCTTGGCGCGAACATCGACGCGCTGGGCCTGGAGCGAGGTCACCGGCCCTGACGGTGACCCGCAAGGGCGGCAAGGTCGTCACGATGCCGCTGGCGCCGCGGGTCGCCCGGGTACTCGACCTCGCGATCGGCGAGCGTCTCGAGGGGCCGATCTTTGCGGACAGCGCCGGCGAGCGACTTGACCGCCACGCCGCCGGGCGCATCGTGCGTCGCGTTGCCCGACAAGGCGGCATCACTAAGCGCGTAGGACCTCACACGCTGCGGCACGCGTTCATCACCGCTGCGCTCGACGCCGGCGTTCCGCTGCGCGACGTCCAGGAAGCAGCCAGCCACGCTGACCCGCGCACCACGATGCGCTAACGACCGAGGACGCCGATCCCTGGATCGCCACGCCACCTACATCGTCGCCAGTTCGTCGCCGGCGCCACGCGTTGACCGACTGATCTCGGAATTCGGGCGCCGAACCGCTCGGCGCTCGAGCTCCAGATCGGGCAATCTGGGCGCGTGGTGGGTGAACAGACGGGTCGGTCCCTGAGAAGGGCGGAGCAGTACGTAGGTATCGAAGGCCTGGCCCTGCTGCGGTTGTACCGCTACATAGGAACATTTCTCGACGCCGGGGTGCGATGGCGCCACCTCGCCCGTGCGACCGGCGCACCAGAACGGGCAATCTGTGGCGCGTGGTCATCCAAGATCTTTCAACTGGACACGAGGACGCCATCATCGACATCAGCCACCTCTTCGATGGTGATGCGAAGCTGAGCGCGGTTCGACGGTTTCTGACGGAGCAAGGCCACCACTTGCTCGTGGCGTACCTGGACAACGAACCGGCCGGATTCGTGACTGGCATCGAGATGACCCACCCGGACAAGGGAACGGAGATGTTTCTTTACGAACTTGCCGTGGGTGAGCGATTCCGTCGCCGGGGCATCGGGACTGCGCTCGTCGGTGCGCTAGCCGAAAAGGCCCGAGGAGCGGGCTGCTATGGCATGTGGGTTCTGACAGATACGGACAACGCCGCTGCCAATCAAACGTACATGTCGGCGGGAGGTGGCGATCCAAAGGATCAGACGATGTGGACGTGGACGTTCACGCGCCCATAGCTGCCGATCTGATCGGCGCCTCTAGGGACATTCCAGACCCCACGGTGCGCGAGCGTGACCTCGCCGGGACATAGTCGGTGGAACCGCCTCTCCGTCACCACCAACGTCCGAGGTCCTTGGCGAGCCAGTCGCGGTAGGCAACAAGAAGCCTTCCGAGTGCCCTCCACTCCTTGAGTTGGCTCGCCGAAGTCTGCCGCGCCGCAGCCGCTCGTTCCCGGTTCGAGGCGTTCGACGTCGCCGCGTACTCGGCGTTGGTTTCGTCAATCCTGCGTAGGCGCCATCGGATAGTGGACGCGCTCGTAGTCTTCGCGACTCGCCGCCAGCGCGAAGTATTCGAGGGTTTGGTATGCAACCCGGATCTCGTCGCTCTGAGGCTGCGGCTCGCGTGTGTCTTTGACCGCGTTTGCCGCGTCGGCCACGCGGTCGAGGAGCGGCGGGAGATGACGGGTCAGGATGTCGGCTCGCGCGGCACGGCGGCGCTGCCGCGCCGCGAACAGCGCCGCGGTAGAGGCGCCGAAGAACGCGCCAGCGAGTGAGGCTAGGAGCGCGATCAGCGCCGTCTCCCACCAGCTCACCGCCGAGACGGTATGTCGCGTCGCTACGCTGCACCACATGCGACACGCCTCTGCTGCCCCGTGCGTCGGCCGTCGTCACCCATGCCGGTCTCCGAACCGTCACGAACGCGCTCACCCACGGCGTGCCGATGCTGTGCCTGCCCATGGGTCGAGATCAATTCTTCAACGCCGCCATGGTGGAGCGTCTCGGCGCCGGGCGCGTCATCGATATGGGCGCCGACACGACCATGATCGGCGCCGAGCTGCACGCCGTGCTCGAGGATCCCACGGCCAAGGCGGCGGCCACGCACGTCGCCGGCGTCATCGCCGGCTACGGCGGCGCGGCCGAAGCCGTGCGCGAGCTCGAACGGCTCTCGGCATAGTCGACCGGCGACGGTCAGGAGTTAAGGAGGCGCGGGCCTCGTAGCCACCGATGCACGACTCCCCGAAGGAACCGCCGCGCAGGAGTCAGCAGTGTTCTCTGAGCTGAACGACTTCGCGAACGTCGCGCAGGATGGGGAAGGTCGTACGTCGTCTTCGCCACGCCTGGTCGGCAGGTCAGCGTTCTGGTTGATCGTTGTTCGCCCTATGGGTCGCGCTCGCTTCAATGGGTCTGGCAGAAAGTTGTGCGCCCGGTACTCGTGACTGAGTTGATGCCTCGAGACGCGCAGGCTCGCCGATGGCTTACGCCTACGAAAGAATATTGGTGATCGTCCACGACAGCCGGGGCTGGAGGTAGCGATGTCGGGCCTGTCGACGGGCGCGTTGCTCGTCATTTTCGCTACCGCCGCGGTCGCGACGTGGGTGGCGGGTGTGCGGATCGCTTCGGCCACCGACTTGCTGGACGACCACTTCGGCTTGGGTGAGGCGCTCGGCGGCATGATCCTGCTCTCGATCGTCGGGAGTCTTCCCGAGCTCGCCATCACGGTCTCGGCCGCCGCCAGCGGCGACCTCGGCATCGCCGCCGGCAATCTCATCGGCGGCGTGGCCATGCAGACCTTCGTGCTGGTGATCGCCGACAAGTTCGTGCGCGGGGAACGTCCCCTGTCCTCGGCCGCGAGCTCTCTCGTACCCGCGCTCGAGGGCCTGCTCGTGATCGCCGTCGTCGGAGTGACCATGATGAGCGCGGTCCTGCCCGACAGCGCCAACATCGGCCGGCTCGGCATCGGCGAGATCGCGATCGTCGCGATCTGGCTCCTCGGGATGCGCGTGCTCTCCAGGGTGCGCGATCGCCCCGACCTCGCGCTCGGCACCCCGGCCCCCGCCGATCCTCCGGCACAGTCGACCGGCGCGACGTCGACGAAGACAGGAAACGCAACTGGCGCGATGGTCGCATTCGCCATCTGCGCGATCGTCACGCTCGCCGCGGGGGTGGTCCTCGAGCAGAGCGGCAACGCGCTAGCCGAGGATTGGGGCCTGAACGGCGTCCTCTTCGGAGCCACGTTCCTCGCCGCAGCGACCGCTCTGCCCGAGATCAGTACTGCCATCAGCGGCGTCCGCCTACAGCGCTACACGCTCGTCTTTTGGAGACATCTTCGGCGGCAACGCCTTCCAGCTCACGCTGTTCTTCCTCGCCGACCTTGTGGCCGGCCAGCCGGTCCTCCCGTCCGAGGGCAAATCGAACGCATTCATCGCCGGGACCGGGCTCATCATGAGGCTCATATTCGTCGTCGGGATCGTGCTCAGACCCCAGCGGCGCCGCTTCGGCCTCGGGGCGGACTCGTGGGTCGTGTTACTGACGTACGGCCTGGGCCGTACGTGGTGAGCAGCTGACGATCAACAGCCCGGCGAGCTGACCGCGGCGCCCGCACTACGGAGGCGCAGGCCTCGTCGCCGCCAATGGACGACTCCCCGAAGGAACGGTCCCTGCACGAGCTTCCTGAGGGGCTGCGTCCTCTTCCTGGTACTGGGCGAGCAGTGCCTCCTCGGCGTTCCGTTTCGGGAAGAGGAAGAAGACGAGAGCGGCGCCGAGCAGGACGGCGACGATGCCGGCGAGGTAGGCCCAGTCGGCGCCGTCGACGAACGACGACTTGGCGGCGGCGGTGATCTGCTTGGCGTACTGCGGGAATTGCTGTGCGGTGTTCTCGGCGCTGGAGAACGACTTCGTGAGCTGGTTCTGGACGCTGTCGCTGATCTGATCGTTGTTGGGCGCACTTGCGATCGCCTTCCCGAAGGCGGACGCGTAACCGGCCGTGAGGAGGGCGCCGAGGATCGACTGCATGATGGCGCCACCGAGATCGCGCTGAAGGTCGGCGGTGCCCGACGCCATGCCGGCGCGCTTGACCGGAACCGACCCCGTAAGAGAGCGGGACGCCGGGGTGCCGGCGAAGCCGACGCCGATCCCGATGAACGCGTAGCCGAGGCCGACGTTCCAGTACGAGATTCCCTCGTTCCAGAGCAGCAACATCGTGAGGAAGCCGAGGAGGCAGAACGCGTAGCCGAGAAGCAACACGAACCGTGACCCCTTTGCCTCGACGAGCTTTGCCGATCTGGGTGCGACCAGGACTATGAGCAGCGCGGCGGGCAGGATCGCGGCGCCAGCGTCGAGTGTGGAGTAGCCGAGCACGTTCTGAAGGAACTGCTGACCGACGAACATGGCGGCCATGAGCGAGCCGAACACGATGAGCCCCGCGCAGGCTGCAACCCAGAAGGTGCTCCGCTTCCCGACGTGCAGGTCGTAGAGAGGTGCCTTGGCGCGTCGTTGCCGGATCAAGAAGGCGATCCCGGCCGCGACGGCGATCCCGGCGAGCGCCAGTGCCAGCGGTCCCTTGCCTGGAACCGGGGCGACGTTGATGCCCAGCACCAGCCCCGCGACGAGCACGATCGAGAGAATTCCGCCGAGGTTGTCGACGGGATCGGACGTCTCGTTGACATGACTCGGCACGAAGACGACTGCGAGCACGAGAGCCGCGACCGCGAGCGGCAGTGTGATGAGGAACACCGAACCCCACCAATAGTGCTGGAGCAGCCCACCGGCCATGAGAGGGCCGAGGGCGGCGATCGCGCCTCCGATGGCGGACCACAACGCGATCGATCGCGTGCGGGCCGGCCCGGACCATAGGGCGGTGATCAGGGCCAGCGTGGTCGGGAAGGCCATGCCCGCGGAGAGACCGCCCACGAGTCGCGCTCCGATGAGGACACCGTCGGAAGGCGCGAACGCAGCGACCAGGCACGCAGGCACAGACAGCAGGACGCCGAGGACGAGCATGAGCTTTCGCCCGTAGCGATCGCCGAGCGCACCGAGGTACAGCACCGACGCCGCGAGGCCGAGCGAGTAGCCCACCGCCACGAGGTCGAGCGCGGTCTGCGAGGAGTTGAACGCAATGCCGATGTCGGGGAGGGCGACATTGGCTACGGCCAGGTTCAGGTTGGCGACCGCCGCCACCGCGATCAACGCGACGAGGACGAGCCCGGCTCGAGCGGGACCCGAGCCCTCGGTCGTTCTTACGCGCCCGTCCGTGCGTGTCGTGTGGCTCTGATTGCTTTCGCGCACCCGACCTGCCATATGCACTATGGAATCAGGTCCGGCTAGGTGTAGGTCCTACATCGTCCACTGTGGACGAGGGCGGCTCAGCCATGAAAGATGCGTGAAAGACGCGTCACCCCAGAGGGTGATGCGCCCTCCGGCGGAAGCGGTGATCCTCAGATTCCCCGGGGCAGCGCTGAAGGGAACCGCCATGTCTCTCGAGGGGAAGGTCGCCATCGTGACCGGTGGCAACAGCGGGATCGGCAAGGGGGTAACACTTGCCCTCGCCGATCGGCACGCCAACGTCGTCATCGACTACGTCGCTGACGAGAAAAGCGACCGAGGAGCTCGAGCAACGGATCGTCGCCCTCGGCGGCCAGGCGGTCGGCGTCGACGCCGACGTGAGCAAGATCGCCGACCTACAGATGCTCATCGAGCAGGCGGTGAAAGCCTTCGGTCGGCTCGACGTGATGGTGAACAATGCCGGCGTAGAGACCCGTACCTCGCTGCTGGACACCACCGAAGCGCAGTACGACAAGGTCTTGGCGATCAACCTCAAGAGCGCGTTCTTCGGCACGCAGCTCGCAGCCAAGCAGATGATCGCCCAGGGCGACGGTGGTCGGATCATCAACATCAGCTCCGTTCACGAGGACTGGCCGATGCCCGGCAACGCGCCGTACTGCCTGTCCAAGGGCGGAATGCGGATGCTCACACGTACTGCAGGCGTCGAGCTGGGCCCGCACGACATCCTCGTCGTCGGGGTCGGGCCGGGCGCGGTGGAGACGCCGATCAACGTGTCCACGATGAACGATCCCGGGCAGCTGCACACGCTCGACAACGCGATACCGCTCAGACGAATGGCCAAGCCCGATGAGATCGGGAACGTCGTGGCGTTTCTCGCCGACGAGGACGCCAGCTACCTGACGGCGACCACGGTGTTCGCCGACGGGGGCCTCATGCACACCAGCCCGGGTCTCTAGGAACGCCGTGCCGGCGACTGAGCATTACGACGTCGTCATCATCGGCAGCGGCGCCGGTGGAGGGACCATCGCCTGGAAGCTGCCGCCCTCCGGCAAACGGATCCTGCTAATTGATCGCCTGCTCGAGCGGATGGCGTGGCCAGGGAGTGGACGTAACGATCCTCGCTTCGAACCTGGTCGCGGCCCGCTCGCAGATGGCGTTCACGCTGGGCTTCCACATCCTGCTGGTTCCGCTGGGCGTCGCATTTCCTGCAATCACGCTCATCGCCAACTGGCGCGGCGTACGCAGGCGCGACGACGTCGCGCTGCTCCTCGCGCGCAGGTGGTCGAAGGTCATGGCGGTGACCTTCGCGGTCGGCGCGGTGACGGGCACCGTGCTGTCTTTCGAACTCGGGCTGCTCTGGCCGGGCCTGATGGGCAAGTTCGGGAGCGTCTTCGGCCTTCCGTTCGGCCTGGAAGCGATCGCTTTTTTTCTCGAGGCGATCCTGATCGCGATCTACATCTACGGCTGGGACCGGCTCAGCCCACGCGCGCACTTCTGGACGGGCGTCCCCATTCCCTTCGTGTCGATTCTCGGTGCGGCCAGCATCATCGCGGCAAACTCCTGGCTGAACACCCCGCAAGGGTTCACGCTCTCGTCGAAGGGGACACCGGAGAACGTCGACGTCGCCAAGGCAATCTTTACGCCGGCATTTCCGTGGGAGTTCACCCACTTCATCATCGCCGCATACCTGGGAGCGGGCTTTCTCGTCGCCAGCGTGTACGCGGTCGGCCTCCTGCGGGGCCGAAACGACCGTTACCACCGCCTCGGCTTCCTCATCCCGTTCACCGTCGCCGCCATCCTCGCCCCGGTGCAGTTGGTCGTCGGTGATCAGATCACCCGGATGGTGATCCGGGAGCAGCCGGTGAAGTTCGCGGCAGCCGAGGGTGTCCAGCAGTCCGGCACCCACGAACCGGAAGCTCTCTTCGGGTATCTACCGGGCAACGGGCAGGACGACAACGCCAGCATCGAGTACGCGATCAAGATCCCGAACCTCGCGTCGTTCCTCACCGGTGGCAGCGCCGACACGGAGATCAAGGGCCTCAACACGGTCAAGGCAGACGACCGACCCCCGGTAAACATTGTGCACCTGTCCTTCGATGTCATGGTGCTGATTGCGGGTGCGCTCGCGTTGTTGGCTCTCTGGTTCGGGTTCGTGTGGTGGCGGAAGCGAGACGTACCGAAGACACGTTGGTTCTTGCGGTGCGCCGCGGTCTCAGGCGTCGCCATCCTCGTGACGATCGAGGCAGGCTGGATCGTCACGGAAGTGGGCCGCCAACCGTGGATCGTGTACAACATGCTGCGTACGAAGGACGCGGTCACCGATACGGGAGGCATTTGGCTCTCGTTCATGCTCATCGTGGCGCTGTACGTCCTGGTCGCCGTGGCGCTCATCGCGACGCTCCGGGCAATGGCGAGACGGTGGCGCGCCCAGGACGAGCTCGCGGACTCTGACGTGCCCTACGGTCCGCGTGGACCGTTGCGGTTCGGTGAGGAGGTGCCTCGGCCGCCGGCGGGCGAGAAGGTCCGCGCCTGATGGCAACGGCGGCCGCCTGCATCCTCTGGTTCGGCGTGATCATGTACGCCGTGTTCGGCGGCGCCGACTACGGGGCCGGGTTCTGGGACCTGCTGGCCGGGGGCTCGCGACGCGGCGACCGACCCCGCGGCCTCATCGACCACGCCATGGCGCCCGTCTGGGAGGCCAACAACGTCTGGCTCGTCTTCAGCGCCGTCGTGTGCTGGACGGCGTTCAGCTCCGCGTTCGGCTCGATCATGCGGACGTTGTTCATCCCGATCATCTTCGCCGGCATCGGCATCGTCGTGCGCGGCTCCGGCTTCGCGTTCCGCAAGATCGCCGAGAGGGCCGGGCGCAAGCGCGCGCTCACCGCCGCCTTCGGCGTCTCCTCACTCATCACACCATTCATGCTCGGGGCCGCGCTCGGAGGGATCGCGTCCGGGCGCGTGCCACCCGGGAACACGGCCGGCGATCTCTGGTCGAGTTGGCTCAACCCCACCTCGATCACGGTGGGCATCTTCGGTGTGCTGATCTCGGCGTTCATCGCCGCGACCTTCCTCACCGCCGACGCCGATCGCTACTACGACGACGTCATGGCCTCGTACTTCCGAATGCGAGCGTTCGCGATCGGGCTCTTGGCGGGGATCGCCGCGTTCATCGGCCTGTTCGTGCTCCGCGACGACGCTTCGTACCTGTACCACAGTCTCACGCACGAGGGCCTCGTCTTCGTCATCGCCTCGGCTGTATTCGGCCTCAGCACGCTGGGGGCGCTGTGGTTGCAGAGCCCGGGACGGCGTGCGCGCATCTTCGCCGTCGCCACCGTGGTGTCGGTGATCGTCGGCTGGGGCGTCGCGCAGTACCCCTACATCTTCCCGACATCGCTCACGATCCAGCAGGCCGCAGCGCCCGGCTCGACGCTGTCGTGGCTCGTGACCGTGTTCTTCCTCGCCGCCGCGTTCGTCATCCCCGCCCTCGTGTCGCTGTTCGTGCTCGACCAACGCAGCCGGCTCGACGAGGGAGCAGATACATCGTCGTCGCACGCGCGACACCGCGTCGTCATCGTGGGAGGCGGCTTCGGAGGCCTCTTCGCCAGCAGGGCCCTGGCGATGGCGCCCGTCGACGTCACCCTGATCGACCGGCGCAACTACCACCTGTTCCAGCCGCTCCTCTACCAGGTATCCACCGGGATCCTTTCGGAGGGACAGGTCGCGCCGGCGCTGCGGGACGTCGTGAGGAACGCGCGCAACTGCCGGGTGGAGCTCGCGGACGTCACGGGCTTCGACCTCGCGAAGCGCACGGTCACCGCGCGCCATCCTCTCGGGCAGCAGGTCGAGATTCCTTACGACAGCCTGATCGTCGGGGCGGGAGCGCGAACCTCGTACTTCGGTCACGACGAGTTCGCGGCCTTCTCCCCTTCGATGAAGACGATCGACGACGCGCTCGCGCTTCGACGTCGAATCTTCGGCGCATTCGAGCTCGCCGAGATCGAGGAAGATCCCGAGCAGCGTCGGCGCTGGCTCACGTTCGTGGTTGTCGGCGCCGGGCCCACCGGTGTCGAGCTCGCGGGTCAGATCCGCGAGCTCGCGCAACGCTCGCTGCGACACAACTTCCGATCGATCGACCCCACCAGCGCCCGCGTGCTTCTCCTCGACGGAGGGAAAGAGCCACTGGCGAGCTTCGGCCACAAGCTCTCCGGCCGCGCCACCAACGAGCTGGAGCACTTGGGCGTCGAGATCCGCATGGGCTGTCGCGCGACGCAGATCGACGGCCAGGGCCTCGACGTCCAGGCTCCCGAAGGCGCCGAGCGCATCGATGCCCGCACTGTCATCTGGGCGGCCGGCGTCGCCGCGTCACCACTGGCAAAGCTGCTCGCCGACGCCTCGGGTGCCGAGACCGACCGGGCCGGTCGCGTCGCGGTGCTTCGTGACTGCACGTTGCCCGGCCATCCCGAGGTGTTCGCCATCGGCGACATGATGAGCCTCGATCAGCTTCCCGGCGTCGCCGAGGTTGCAATGCAACAAGGCCTGTTCGCCGGTCGCACGATTCGTCGCCGGCTCCAAGGCGACGACAGAGCAGTGCCGTTCAAGTACATCGACCTCGGGAGCATGGCCACGATCGGACGCTTCCGCGCCGTCGTCGAGTTCAAGAAACTGCGCTTGAGCGGCTTTGCCGGCTGGCTGATGTGGCTCGTCGTGCACCTGACGTTCCTGACCGGGTTCCGCAACCGGATCGGAGCCCTGTTCCGCTGGAGCGGCGCCATGCTCGGTCGCCACCGAGACGAGCGCGTGTTCAGCGTGCATCAGATCTCGGCGGGAGACGACAGCTATGAAACCGAGACGCCTGCGCGTCCGTCGTGATCGCGGGCGCCCTCCGAGGCGGCCTGCCAGGAGTCGCGCTACGGCCTTTGGGTGGGCGGCCCCCCTCGGTCGAAGTGGGCGTCGTTGTGGGTCGGAATGTCGACGTGCGTCGGGCGGTCGACGTGGGCGTCCGCGTGCACCCGGTCGGCGTGCGCGAAGTCCAAGTGTGTCCCCCGGTCGATGTGCACCCTGTCGATGTGCCCACCGTCGGCGTGGTCGGTGTGGGGCGCGTCGGAGTGGTCGTTGTGCTGCGCGTCGTTGTGCGCGTTGTCCGCATGGTCGTTGTGGGTGGTGGAGTCGGCGTGGTCGCTGTGGGCCCTGTCGGCGTGGTCGTTGTGCCGGCCGCTGTCGCCATTCGTCTGGATCCCGTTCGCCCCGTAGCGCTCGAGGCCCCACGACCAGAGCTCTTCCAGGTCGGCTTCGGGTACGAGGAGCGGCTCACCGCCGAAGAGGGTGAACTCGCCGCCCTCGCGCTCGATGGCGGCCTTCATCCGGTCCAGGTCGTACTCGCGCGGGACATTGCCCGCGTCGCGCTGGGGGTTCTGGTAGAAGTACTGACACTGCAGGTTGCACGCGACACCGAGCGGCCGAAGCTCTACGGTCATCGGTCCACTCGTCCTGCCACACTCGCCCCCTGCTTGAGCGATGCGCCGGTCGGCCGACCCTAACGAATCAATCGTTCCGCGACAACGGGCACCAAGCTTCCGACAATCCGGGCGTCACCGCATAATCCGGTCCCAGCGTCGCGAGAAAGACGTCGTCGCCATGGGGGCCACCATCCGCTACTCGGCGGACCTGTGCGACCAGAATGAAGGCTCATCCGGGATTCTCGAGCGTTCATCACGAGCTCGCACTTCGGTACGGTGCGGAGCTTCGACCTCGGTGGTCCAGGGGCCGCCGGCCGACGGTGGGCGGCGCGATGCAACTGCGGCGCCCTGGTCACGACGGGTGCATGGCCCGATGCGCTGGCGTTCGTGACGCGTCACATTCGCCTCACCGCGCGACCCCGAGCTGCCTGGACGGGAAGTCGTCCAACCCCAGACCTGCGCGGTGGCGAGTACGGAAGGCCAGTCGTGGTCACGCACGTCAACGGCCACAAACCGCCGGCCGCGGCCGTGCCGCGGCGTGCCGTTCGCCTTCTCCGCTCCGCGGTGCGCGTTCTGCTCAGCCTGCCCGTTCTTCGCAGCACGTAGCTGCTCAGAGCGTCGAGGCATCGTGCGACAATGAAGTTGTGATCGTCGACTGCGCGCTGTACGAGGACGGACGGCGCCGGCCCGGCGACCTGGCGCTCGACGAGCTCTCCGCCGCATGCCACGCCAAGAACGCGTTCGTCTGGATCGGTCTCTACGAGCCGACCGAGGAGGAGTTCGACGCCGTGCGGCGTGAGTTCGAGCTGCACGAGCTCGCGGTCGAGGACGCCATCAAGGCGCACCAGCGCCCGAAGCTCGAGGTCTACGACGACATGGTGTTCGTCGTCTACAAGACGGCCCGGTATGTGGAGGAGACGGAGACCGTCGAGTTCGGTGAGGTCCAGACGTTCGTCGGCCGCGACTACATCATCGTCGTGCGCCACGGTGAGGCCAGCGCGCTCGCTCCTGCCCGTCGATGGCTCGAGCACCGTCCCGAGCTGATGTGCCAGGGACCGGCCGCGGTCGGGTACGCGATCGCGGATCGGATCGTCGACGACTATGCGCCCGTGATCGAGGGGCTCGACAACGACATCCGCGAGGTCGAGCTCGAGGTGTTCGAGGAGCACGCCGAGAACCCTGTCGAGCGCATCTACAAGCTGAAGCGCGAGGTCCTCGAGCTCCACCGGGCCACCGCGCCCATGGTCGCCCCGCTCAACCAGGTCGTCGCCGGCCGCTACCGCTTCGTCCCCGACGATCTTCTCGAGTACTACCGCGACGTCCAAGACCACTTGCTGCGAGTGGTCGAGCAGATCGAGACGTACCGGGACCTGCTCACGAGCGTGCTCGAGGCGAACCTGACCCGGGTGAGCGTGCGCCAGAACGAGGACATGCGCAAGATCTCGGCGTGGGTGGCGATCGCGGCGGTGCCGACGCTCGTGGGCGGCATCTACGGCATGAACTTCGAGAACATCCCCGAGCTGAGCTGGACGTACGGGTACCCGATCGTCCTCGGCGTGATCGCGGCGGCGTGTCTCTCGCTCTACTACTTCTTCCGTCGCAGTGGCTGGTTGTAGCTACTCGAACGCCTCGGTGGAGCGCTGCTCGAAGCGGGTGGCCGGCCACTTGCCGGAGTCGACGGCGTCGTAGCTCCAGTCGGGTTGCTTGTCGCGGTGCCGCTCGTCGAGCACGGCTCGGCCGTCTTCGATGTCGACGATGGCCGCGATCAATTCGGGCTCGGCAGGGGGCGAGCCGGCTGCGGTGCAATCGCGCGCCGCGACGGGAAACAGCCGCCTGATGCTGTCCACGACGAGCTGGTGCTGGAGCGCGAGGTTGCAGCGCGCGCTGTCGGTGATCGTTCCGAGGCGCTTGTCGAGCTCCACCACGTCGAGGTCGTTGGACTCGTCCCTGCACATCCGGTCGAGCAGCGCCGCCAGCTCCAAGCCGTCCTGCTTGCACGGCACGCACTGCCCGCACGACTCGATGCCGAGGAACCTCGACACGCCCGCGGCAACGGCGACGAAGTCGGTCGTGTCGTCGAACACGATGAACCCTCCCGTGCCCAACCCCGCGCCAATGGCTTGCATCGCCTCGTAGCTCACCGGCGTGTCGAATTGGTCGGCGTGAATGAGCGGGTTGGCAACGCCCGACATGGCCGCGACGAGTCGGCGCCCAGGTAGTGCGCCGCCACCGATGGTGTCGACGACTTCGCGCATTGGCGTACCCATCGGCACTTCGGCCACACCGTGGCGCTGCGTCCGACCGGTCACGGTGCACACGATCGTCCCGGGTGACTCATCGGTCCCGACGGACCGGAACCACTCCGCGCCTTGGGCGAGAATGCCCGGCACGTTTGCGAGCGTCTCCACGTTGTTCACGAGCGTCGGCGGGGCGTCCGTGAGCTCGGCGGGGGCAGCCATCTCGGTCTGCGCCGCCGACGGCGCCGGCTCGGGCCCAAGCTCTTCCGCGCCATGCCGGTATGGCGGTGACACACGCGGGAACGGGCCGCGCCCGTCGATTGCCTCCAGGAGCGCGGTCTCCTCGCCGTACAGGTACTCCGGCGGTCCTTCGAACACGCGGAGCTCGACGTCCGTCGCCCAGCCGGCGGCGTGGACTTCGTCGATCGCGTGGCGTAGACGTGACGCCTCGGTGGCGAACGTCTCTTTCACCGCGATGATCACGGTGTCAGCGGTGACCGTGAACGCGGCGATGAGCGCGCCCTCCAACACACGGTACGGGTCGCTCCGCACGATCGCCCGGTCCTTGAACGAGCCGGGCTCCCCTTCGGCTGCGTTCACGACCACCGTCGCCGGTTCGACGGGCGAGAGGTTGCCGGCGACCGCCGCCCACTTCCGGCCGGTTGGGAAGCCGGCCCCGCCGCGACCGCGCAGCCCCGACGCCGTGATCTCGTCGATGACACCGCCCGGGCCGAGTCGGACTGCGGCCTCGAGTCCTCGGCCGCCCCCGGCCTTCTCGTAGTCGGCGAGTCGGAGCGGCGGGCGAGGGGTGAGCACCCGCGCGGAATCAGCCATGCGGTGATTCTTGCCTCCCGGCCATGCGTGAGAACCTCTCGCCGTGGTTTCGGGGCGGGCCGTTCGAGGGGAAACCCCAAGCGAGAACGCGAGCGGTGCCTCTGGAGATCCATGGCCAAGACGGTCGAGCTAGCCCCGAAGCCCGCGAGCGTTCGCAGGGCTCGTGTCTTCACCGCCGGCGTGCTCGGTGACGACGGGGTGGAGGCATCCGTCATCGAGCTCGCGGTCCTGCTGGTCAGCGAGGTCGTCACGAACGCGGCCGTGCACGCCCAAAGCACGATTCGTGTGACGGTCCACGTCGATTCGCATTGGGTTCGAGTCGAGGTCGAGGACGAGGGGCAAGGTCAGCCGGTATTGCGCGTCCCGGCGCAGAGCGAGCTCCAGGGGCGTGGGCTGGCGGTAGTCGACCGGCTCTCGACCGACTGGGGAACCGACCGCCACGACAGGGGCAAAGTCGTCTGGTTCGAGATCGCCCGCTGATCAGCCCGCCTGCATGCGGGACTCGCCCGGGAGGTTTTCCGCCCGGCGGGACGGGGAAGACGCGAGGGCAGGCAAAGCAAAGGGGCCGGGGGTGGAGTATGTGTCTGCACACTCGATCTGATTACAACGCAACACAAGAGATGCAATCGCCGAGAGAGGGCCGGCGAGAGCGAGCACGGACCGTCGCGTCCTTCGCCGAATATCTCGCCGCGGATTTGCGTGATCATCCCGACCACGCGCTCGACGCGATGGCGTCGCTCGCGGAATGGTGCGAGGGCGACGAGGAGCTCCTGGCGCAGGCGCGTGCTGACGTGCTTCGAGACACGCCTTCCGTCCAGGCCACCGCAGCGGAGACGAACCGTGACGCGGCCGGGCTGTTGGAGCTTGTCGCCGAGGCGTCCTAGCAGCCGAGTCGAATCCGCCTAGGTCGCTCGGCGGGGGCGCACCAACCTGGGGACGAGTGGCGCCTGTCAGTCGCCGCGCTGCGTCCGCGCCGACGGCCGCCGACCCGAGGGCGCCGACGCCGAACACCAACGTGGGGCGGCCGTCGCCCGAGATGATGACGTTCTCGGGGCGGACATCGCCGTGGATCACTCGGGGCTTGTGCTGGTGCAGGTGGTCGAGCGCGTCAGCGATCACGGGCACCGCACCGAGGACGGTCGCGACGGCCATCCCGGGGTCACCGCGTTCGCGAACGATCTGTGCCGCGCTCGTGCCGTCGACCCAGTCCATGACGAGCACATAGCGGTCGTCGATGAAGAAGTCGTCCCGCACGACGGGGAGCGCCGGATGCGGCCGCAACCCCAGGAGCGCCCGGCCCTCGGCGAGCAGCCTCTCGCGCACGTCGTCCGATCCGACGCGCCGGAGCTTCAACGCCACGAGGCGTTCGTGCTGGCGGTCGAACGCTTGCACGACCTCGTTATCGCCGCCCCGGCCGAGCAGGGCGAGCAGCTCGTACCGCCCGCGGGACCAGCTCGCCCATGCGGGGGAGTGTAGGGAGCGTCGCAACCCTGCCCGCACGCACCCGCGGCACGGTTCTGAGGTGGTACATGTGGGAGCGTCATGGGTCGTTTCGACGACGTGCCGGTGTCCCGACGGAAGCTCCTGTTGGCCGGGCTCGCGCTCGGCGTACCCGCGATCGTCACTGCCTGTAGCTCGGGCGGCGGTGGTGATCGGGCGACGCGCCGGCCACGGGCCACGACCGGTTCTCCCGCCGGCTCCGCGACGAGCCTCGCTCCGACCCCGGCGTGTGGCGACAACGCCGAGGCCACCAAGTCGCAGACCGAGGGACCGTTCTACGAGGCGAACTCGCCCGAGAAGTCGAACTTCGTCGGTGACGTCGACAAGGGGACGAAGATCGTGCTCACCGGCACGGTCCTCACGACGGCCTGCCAACCTGTGCAGCGAGCGCTTCTCGACGTGTGGCAGGCAGACGCGGACGGGGAATACGACAACGACGGCTACCGCTTGCGTGGGCACTTCTTCACCGACGCCCAGGGCGGGTATCGACTCGAGACAATCGTGCCGGGCCTCTACCCGGGACGGACGCGCCACTTTCACTTCAAAGTGCAGCCGCCGGGCGGAAAGCTGCTCACCACTCAGCTCTACTTCCCCGGCGAGCCCCGCAACGAGCGCGACTCGATCTTCCGCCCCGAGCTGCTCATGGACGTCCGCGACGGCGCCGACGGCAAGGACGCCGCGTTCAATTTCGTCGTCGTTTGAGGCGGGTCGGCTAAGCAGTTGCCGTGAGCTCCGATTCGCAGGCCGCGTCGACGGTGGTGGTCACGGGAGCGGCGGGGTGGCTGGGCCAGAACCTGGTCCGAGCGCTCGCGCGTGACCGCGATCGCGTGCGATGCCTCGTGCACGACCCCGCCGAAGCTCCATTGCTCGAGGTGGTGGGGCCATCGGTGGAGACAGTCGTCGGGGACATCCGGGACCCGGCGGCCGTCGATCGTCTGTACGACGCCGTGGGCCCCGCGACCGTCTTCAATGCGGCCGGCGTGATCCACCCCGCGGGTCGGACACGCGACATGTTCGACGTGAACGTTGGCGGCATACAGCTCGTGCTCGATCGGGCACGGCGCACCGGCGCAACGCGCCTCGTCCATGTGTCGTCGAACTCGCCGTTCGGCGCCAACCCGACACCCGAGGACCGCTTCACCGAAGACTCGCCGTACAACCCGTACCTGGCGTACGGGCAGTCGAAGATGGAAGCGGAGCAGCTCGTCCAGCGCAGCCACGACCGCAGCGACGTGAAGACCGTCATCGTGCGCGCGCCATGGTTCTACGGGCCGTTCCAACCGCCCCGGCAGACACGGTTCTTCTCCTCCGTGCGCCGGGGCATGTTCCCGATCCCGGGGCCTGGCACCCAGCGCCGCTCGCTCGCGTACACGGGCAACCTCGTGCACGGGCTCCTGCGCGCCGAGGTCGCCGGTGCCGCGCCGGGCCGGGCGTACTGGGTGGCCGACGCCGAGCCGTACGAGCTACGCGAGGTGATCCAGGGCGTGCGCGACGCCCTCGAGGCCGAAGGGCTGCCCGTGTCGCAGCGACAGCCACACCTGCCCGTGAGCGCGGGTGTCATCGCCGCCGCACTCGACGCCTTCGTCCAGGGTCGGGGACGTTACGTCCAGGCGCTGCACGTGCTCGGTGAGCTGAAGGACACCATCGCCTGCGACATCTCCCGAGCGCGCGCGGAGCTGGCCTACGAACCGACGACGACCCTCGTCGACGGTATGCGGGCGAGCATCCGGTGGTGTCTCGAGCGGGGCGAGCGGCTCTGATGGCGCGTTCCGTGCTCGTCACCGGCGGTAGCGGGTACTTCGGCGAGATCCTCGTCGATCGCGCACTCGCCCAGGGCGATCGGGTCCGCATCTTCGACGTCAATCCTCCGTCGACGCATGCCAACTCGGTCGAATATCTCCCAGGCGACGTGCGCGACCGCGCTGCGATCCGCGCCGCGTGCGACGGCGTCGACGTGGTCTTGCACAACGTCGCCCAGGTCCCGCTGGCGCGCGACCGAGAGCTGTTCCGGTCGGTGAACGTGGTCGGTACGGCGGACTTACTCGTCGCTGCGCGCGACGCCGGCGTCACCAAGGTCGTGCACACGTCATCGAGCGCGGTGTTCGGCATCCCCGAGGCGAACCCGGTCACGGAGGCGACGCCGTGCCGGCCGCTCGAAGCGTACGGACGGGCGAAGCTCGAGGCCGAGCTGCTGTGTCACGACGCCGTGGCGTCGGGCCTCGACGTCACGATCATCCGGCCCCGGACGATCCTCGGTCACGGGCGCCTCGGCATCATGGCTGTGCTGTTCGAGTTCGTTGCCGACGGCGCGCCGGTGTTCGTGCTCGACGGCGGCAAAAACCGCTACCAGTTCGTCCACGCCTCCGACCTCGCCGACGCGTGTCTGCTCGCCGCGGCGCGTGAAGGACCCGCGGTCTACAACATCGGTGCCATCGAGTTCGGAACGATGCGCGAAACGCTGCAAGCTCTTGTCGATCACGCCGGGACCGGTTCGCGTGTTCGTTCGCTGCCAATTGGGCCAGCTCGCGTCGGCATGCGCGCGCTCGCCGGATTCGGGCTCGCGCCGTTCGCGCCCTATCACTGGTTGCTCTACGGCGAATCGCTGTGGTTCGACCTGACTCGCGCGCGAACCGAGCTTGGGTGGGAGCCGAAGCACTCGAACCAGTCCATGGTCATCGAGTCATACGAATGGTTCCTCGCGCACCGCGACGAGCTCGAGCACGCGCCGCGCTCGCACCATCAGTCCCCTGCCCGGCCGGGGGTGCTGCGTTTCCTGAAACGAGTGCTTTAGAGCCGCTTCGTATACTCCTCCTTCCGTGAGCCCCAGCCGCGCGCCCGGAACGTCGGTGCAGGACGTCGCAGAGCGAGCAGGCGATCGCACGGATGTCTCCGAAGACGAGGCCGTACCTGGCGCGGCGACCGCGCGACGACGCCTGCACGTGCCGTCGAGCGATCGCGCGCGCTCGGTGTGGATCGCGGCGGCACTGCTAGCACTGCTCACGTTGCCGTTGATCGTGGCGCTCGCAGTGCTCGGGCGGCGAACGTGGTACCCGATCCTCGACCTCGCCATGACCGAGTTGCGTGTGCGAGACGTCGCGAGCCGCCACCCGCCGCTCATCGGTCTCGTTGGGCGTATCGGGCCGCTCGGCCGCCAGGGCAGCCACCCCGGCCCGGTCAGCTTCTGGGCCCTGTGGCCCGTCTACCGCGCGTTCGGAGCGTCGTCATGGGCGTTGGAGGTGTCAACCGTGGCGCTGCACGTGGTCGCGATGGCCACGTCGTTGTGGCTCGCGTTCCGGCGCGGCGGCATCAAGCTCGTGATCGCGGTTGCCGCAGTGCTCGCCGTCCTGGGGCATGCATACGGGCCCTCGACGCTCACACAACCATGGAACCCGTACCTGCCGCTGATGTGGTTCATCGCGTTCTTGCTCGCGGCGTGGTCGGTGGTGGCCGACGATCTACCCATGCTGCCCGTCATGGTGTTCGCGGGCTCGTTCTGCGCCCAGACGCACGTCCCCTACCTGGGGCTCACGATCGGCTTGACCGCCTTCACCGTCCTCTTCGCGTCATGGTCGGTGTATCGCCGCCGGAGGCAACCGGGCGCGTTACGCCGATTCACGCTTTGGATCGCGATCGCCGCCGGAGTCCTGGTGCTCGTGTGGACGCCTCCGGTGCTCGACCAGATCTTCCATACGCCCGGGAACTTCTCGGTGCTCTCGGACTACTTCCGCAACCCGCCGGAAACGCCGGTGGGTCTGCGCCGGGCGGTCGACGTCTGGCTCGTGCACCTCAACCCCGCGCACCTCGTGCGTCCGCTCGTGACCGCGGACCAGACGCGGGTCGAGACGGGCTCGCTCATCCCCGGCATCCTCTTTCTCGGCGCGTGGGCTGCGTCATTCGTCGCGGCGTGGAGGCTTCGTCACCGAGCGCTGGTGCGCCTCGACATCGTGCTCGCGGTGGCCGTCGTGCTCGCGCTCATTTCGATGAGTCGCATCTTCGGTCTCGTCTGGTACTACCTCATGCTCTGGGCGTGGGTGATCACCGCGTTGATGGCGCTCGCGGTGGTGTGGATGGCAGTGGTTCTCGTGCGCCGGCGTTTGAATGGCGCGACGGCGGCGCGGGCAGCCACGGCTGGACTCGTCGCGCTCGTCGGGATCGTCGCGCTCTTCAGCGCGCTGACCACCGCCGACGCGACATCGGTCGAGTTCCCGGCCCGGCGACTGTCGGACACGCTCAGCGTGCTCGTGCCGCCGACCGTCGACGCGCTGGAGCGTCCGTCCGTGCCCGGCGGCGGCCGTGACGGGCGGTACCTGGTGACGTTGCGCGACCCGGTCGACATCGGCGCGACCGGCTACGGGCTCGTCAACGAGCTCGACCGCCACGGGTTCGACGTCGGCGTGCTCGAGGCTTTCGGTCCGGGTGCGACGCGTTATCGGGTGCGCGACCCGGCGGACGCCACCGGCGTGATCCACCTCGCGATCGGCCCCGAGGACATCGCCAAGTGGCGGGCGATCCCGCGCGTGCGCGAAGTGGCCCGCACCGACCCTCGGACACCGCCAGAGCGGGCCGAGTTCCGGCGCTTGCGGGCCGAGGTCATCAACGAGTTCGAGGCCGCCGGCCTGACCGACCTCGTGCGCACAGTCGACGAGAACCTGTTCGGCCTCAGCCTGAACCCGTTTGTGCCGGAGCCCACCCGCCTGAAGCTCGTCCGGATGACGACCCTGGGCCTGCCGGCGGCCGTGTTCATCGGGCCACGCGACGCCGTGGGCTGACGTGGACACCGACCTGAGGGTCGAAGACGTCGGCGAGGACACGGAGACTCGTTCGCCTTCTCAACCGACCACGCGCCTCGCGTTCCCCTTGTTCCTCGGGTCAGTGGTCGCGGCCGTGGTCCCGATCGCCGTCGCGGCCGCCCGCGCCATTCACAACGGTTGGATCCCGACGGAGGACAACGCGCTGTTCCCGGTTCGGGCCCGGGATGTGTTCAGCGTCACGCACCTCCCGTTGATCGGGACGTGGTCGTCGGTGTCTCTGACCGCCGGTACGAATCACAACCATCCGGGCCCGCTGTACTTCGACTTGCTCGCCGTGCCCGCTCGCCTCGTCGACAGCGGCGCCGGCATCGCGTTCGGGGTCGCCGTGATCAACGCGCTGTGCGTCGCGGGCATCGCGGTGTTCGCGTACCGCCGGGGCGGCGCGCTCGTCGGGACGGTGGCAATGACCGCGACCGCCGCGTTGTGCTGGACGATGGGCAGCGAGGTGCTGTTCGAGCCGTGGAACCCGCACAGCGTCCTGTTGCCGTTCCTCTTCTTGTTCGTCCTCGTGTGGTCGCTCGCCTGCGGTGACGTGGTCGCGCTTCCGTTCGCGGCGGCGGTCGGCAGTCTCGTCGTGCAGACCCACCTCAGCTATGTGCTCCTTGTGCCGCTGCTCGGCGGGCTGGGTGTCGTCGGCCTGTTCTTCTGGCTTCGTCAAGAGCGTCGTGACACCGGCGCCTGGCCGGCGCGCCGCAGGCACGCCTTGCGGTTTGCCGCCCTCGGAGGCGCGGTGCTCGCCGTGTGCTGGATCCAGCCGCTCATCGAGCAGTTCACGAGCGACGGACGAGGAAACCTCACCCGCCTGGCGGACAGCCTGCGCGCCTCCGACGCCGACACCGTCGGCTACGGCTTCGGCACGCGCGTCGTCGCCACCGTGGTGTCGTTGCCACCGTGGTGGTTCCGGCCCTCGATGAACGAGGCGTTCATCCCCGGATGGCGGGCGCCGTCCCTCGGGCTTGCCGTGCTCTCGCTCGTCGTGGTCGGCGCGGTGCTGGCGTGGTGCGCGTGGGACGCGCGCCGGCGGCACGACCGGGTGTGTCTCTGGGCCGTCGGGACCGCGATCTTTGCGCTGCTCACCGCGCTGGTGACCGCCGGGCAAGGCCCGATCACGGTGTTCGGCAAGGTCACCGCACACACGTTCCGCTGGCTCTGGCCTCTCGCCGCGTTCGCGTTCTTCGCCGTCGTGCTCACCGTCGCCCGACGGCTCGGGCGGGTCGTGGCACCCGCCTCGCTCACCGGGTTCTTCGCGCTCGCCACGGTCGCCGTGGCCACATTGAATGTCCCGTTCGCCGACCAGGGTCGGGGACCGAACTCGCAGGACTTCGCGTATGCGCAACCGGCGGCCCGCGACCTCGCGAGCAACATGGGGTCGCTCGAAGGTCGAGGCCCGCTGCTGATCGACGACCTCTTCCGCGGGGCGTTCGCCGACCCGTACGGCGCCGCCGTCGTGGCCGAGTTGCAGCGCCGCGGGATCTCGTTCGTGGCCCGCGATCCGGTGCTCGTTCGTCAATACGGCCCGGCGCGCCGGTTCAACGGAAGCAACGCGGAGGCGGCGATTCTGCTGCGGCAAGGGGAGGCGACCATCGTCGCGCCACCGGGAAGTCGCCCGGTTGCCCGGGGGCAAGGACTCAGCGCCGTCGAGGTGCGCGAGCTGGCGCGGCTCAAGCGACAGATCGGGGACTACATCGGCCAGCGTGGTCTCACGCTCACCGCGCGAGGCAACGCGGCTCTGGACGCGGGCAAGCTGCCGACGCTCGCCGGCTCGAGCGAGCAGCCGCTCGACGTGCAGGCGCTCTTCGCGACGCGCGAGCTGGACCTGCTGATTCGGAACCGCTACCTCGCGCTCGATGACCCCCGGGCAGAGCGCTTCACGCGCTACGCCGACCTCCAGCAGGGATGGGACCAGAAGACCGTTGCGCTCTACATCGCGCCGGTCGGCAGCGTGACGCAGACGCGGAGATGAGATCGCACGACGTGCCGACGCAATCAACAGTCACGTCGCCGCGAGGAAATAGTCGCTGTTGCGGGCGGCGATCGCCATGATCGTCCCCTGCGGGTTGACACCGGGCGCGTCAGGCACGAGCGACGCGTCGTTGATCCGTAGGTTCTCGTAGCCCCACACCCGCCCGAAGCTGTCGGCGCCCGTGCGGGCGCGGTCCTCGCCCATCCGCACGCTCGACGTGAGGTGCACGGTCATGAGGCTGACGCGGCTGCGGGTGACGGCGTCCCACCAGGCGCCGAGTTCCTCGTGGCGCCGCACGACCGGCCCGTCGGCGACCGACGGGTACAGCTCGGTCGCGCCCGACGCGAGCAGCACCTCGCCGAGGTGGACGAGGCCGCGGGCGAGGCGACTCATGTCGCCCTCGGTGAGCCGGTACGTGACGATCGGCGACCGCAGCCCGGGCACGCCTATGACGCGCCCACTGCCGTCGGCCCGGATCGCTGCGTAGTAAATGCTGACGCGTTCCCAGTCGGCCAGCGCGTCCTCGATGTCGTCGGACGCCTCCGCGAGCGCCATCGCCACCTGACCGCGCCGGCTCGCTGACCCTCCGATGGAGAGGTTCGGCCCGAACTCGGTGACGACCTGCATGGGCACGCCACCGTGGTCGACGGGGTGTGGGAACCGCGCTGCGATCTTGATCATCGGGTGCACCTTGAGGCCAGTGCCGATACCGCCGCGGATGCCGCTGCGGTGCAGGATCGCTGGGGTCTGGATGGCGCCACCGCACACGAAGACGTGTTCGGCCCGGATCGTCAGGTCCTCGACGTGCCCGTCGACCGCGCGCCGGCAGCTGACGCTGACGACGCGCCCCTTCTTGCGGAGCAGGCGATGGACGCGGCAGTTGGGGATCACCCGCGCGCCGGAGTGGACGGCCTGTGGCAGCAGGGTGCGGCTCATCGTCTGCTTCACACCGCGACCGGCGGTGTCGTAGCGGAACACACGCGAGTATTCGACGGAGCGCCACCCGAGCTTCGTGGCACCGCGCTCGAGGAGCGCCGACGACGGCGGTGGCGCACCGGGAAGCCGCGAGACGGCGAGGTCGTCCTCGATCCGCTGTGCGTACGCGTCGAGGACGTCGGGGTCGAAGTCGTCGATGCGGTACTCGTCGCGCCACGACTCGGCCAGACGGCTCGGCAGCCGATGGTAGAGGCCGCTGTTGATCTCGGTGCTGCCGCCGACGCATCGTCCTTCCGCATACGCGATCGCCGGCGTGCCGAGCGCGGCGGCCGGCCGGTGCCGGTACTTCGCGGCCATCTCCTCGAGCGAGAACGGCTCGACGGTCTCGGGGTCGACCCACGGACCCTCTTCGATGACGGTGACGTCGCGCCCGCCGGCGGCGAGCATCGCCGCCGTGACCGCGCCGCCCGCGCCGGACCCGATGACGACGACGTCGGCGTCGAGCGTCACGCGGGGCGGCGTCACCGAGGGGCGTCCGGCGCGAGCTCGTGCTCGGCGAAGAGGACGAGGGAGTGGAGCAGCCGCACGTACTGGCGGACGGCGTCGAAGCGGCTCGTTTTCCAACGCTCGAGGCGGGCGTTCATGAAGCCGCGGTCGTAGTTCCCCAGCAGGTCCTGGAGCCGCGGCCACACGCCAAACAGCAGCGACTCGGCGGCGACGCCGGCGCGAAGGTGCTCGGGCATCGACCGCAGCGAGTCGTCGACGTACGATTCGACCGCCGACCGCTGCTCATCGTCCAGGGTCGGGCTGACGAGCGTCCCGACGACCTGGCGCTCGAACCAGAGCATGGCCAAAGAGCCTACCGGTGCCTCTTCGCGTAGCCCCGCCCGTCGTCGGCCACGTAGGGACAGCGCTTCCGCTGCGACGTTCCGCGGTCAGCGCGCCAAGGCCGTTGCAGCGACCGACTCGAAGGTTCACACTCCGAAGCGCCGCACGGAGGGGGGTGCCGGGTGGCTCGACGGAGCGACGGAGACCTAGGGCTGCCGATCAAGTTCGGGCCGTGCTCCAACGGCGAGTACGACCCGGTGCCGCTCTCGCCGGTCGTCAAGGAGACCATCCGCCGGGCCCGGGAGGCGTGCGACGACAACGCCCGCCGGACCGGAATGTCGCGTCGAGAGTTCCTGCTCTCAGTGTGTGGAGCGGCGACGACCCTCCTCGTCCTCAACGCCTGCGCGAACGAGGAGTCGAAGGCGAAGGGTCGTGGCAAGCCCGGCGGTCAGTACAAGATCCCGTCCACTGCGGGTACGGACCGCGACGCCGCGCGTGCGGCGCTCGCCGGCAACGAGTTCGTGTTCGACATCCAGGGCCATTTCCTCGAGTACCGCGTGAACCCCGCCACGCGCCCGGGACGCGAGTTCTGGACGGGCTTCCCGCAGCGGAACTGCGGCGAACAGGACCCACGCCTGTGCTTCTCGATCGCGCACTTCATGGAGGAGCTGTTCCTCAAGAGCGACACGTCGATTGTCGTGCTCTCGTCGCTGCCCATCGCCCCCGAAGGCAGTCCCATGTCGGCCGAGCTCATGGACGAGACCCGCCGGATCGCCGAAGCACTCTGTCACGACAACCGCGTGCTGCTGCACGCGCAAGCATTCCCGAACGTCGGGGACCTCGCCGCGAACCTCGACGCGATGGCCGCGGCCACCCAGCGTTACCGCATCGTGGCGTGGAAGGTCTTCACCAACTACCCGGACCTGTACGAGGGGTCCGGGAACGCCTGGCGACTCGATGACGGCGACCCGACGCTGTCACGGGTGGGGGAAGCGTTCGTCGCACAGGCGGTCAAGCTGGGCGTGCCGACGATCACGGCGCACAAGGGGCTCTCGGGCACGCTCGGTTACAACTCTCCGCACGCGACACCGGTGGATTTCGGTCCCGCCGCCCGCGCCCACCCGGACGTTCGCTTCATCGCCTACCACTCCGGTTACGAGGCCGAAGTCCCGGAGGGACCGTACGAGGCGAGCACCGGCGACGCCGGCGCGAACCGGTTGATCTCGAGCATGCTCAGTAGCGGCATCGGACCGAACCAGAACGTCTACGCCGAGCTCGGAACGACGTGGTGGTCGGTGATGCGTACCCCTGACCAGGCCGCGCACTTGGTCGGCAAGCTGCTCAAGTACGTCGGCGAAGACAATGTCCTGTGGGGCACGGACGCGCTCTTCTACGGCGCACCCCAGGACCAGATCCAAGCGTTTCGGTCCTTCCAGATCACGCCGGAATACCAAGAGCGCTTCGGCTATCCCGCCCTCACGGACGAGATCAAGCGCAAAGTGCTCGGTCTCAACGCACTTCGCTTACACGACGTCGACCCGATCACCGCGAAGTGCGAGTTCACTCGGGACGAGCTCGAGCGGATCCGCCTGACATTGCCGACCGGCCACGAGACGTTCGGCCCACGGACGGCGCGCGAGGTGCGTGCCTTGGCCGCGCATCACCTCGCCGGCGGCTAGGCGGCTTGCTCCGGTCCGCCCCGATCGGTCGACAAGCTCCCGAGCAGCACGAGCGCGAGCAGCGTCTTGATGCCGAGCACGAAACCGGTCAGCGCGTTCTTCACGAGCTTCATACGACTGGAATTCGGCGCCGGCGCCGCGCTCGGATCAGGGCTGCCGCACGGCCCGGGCCGGCTGCTTCTTCCAGTTGGAACGCGCCAGCGCCAACCACGCCGCCGCGGCCGCCTCTTTCTGGTCCTTCTGCCACGGCGAACCCAAGGCGCGCCCGAGCCCCGTCAGCTGAGCGCGCATCGACTCCTCGCTGAGGCCGACCTGCTCCGCCGCCTCTTCGTAGATCTCTTGCTGCAGGAACCGCGTGACGGCGAGCCCACGGTGCTCGGCGGCGGCGGCGAGGGCCTCGCGGTACAGCTGGCCCTCCGCGGCGTGGACGAGTGGGTGCGAAGCCAGGATCTCGGCGAGGTCGCTCCCGAGCCGGCGCGGCCCGCCGGCGATGCCCGCGGCCGCGACGTCGTACCCGCCCGCGGCGAGCTGTTCCACGATTCGCTGCAGCTGCCCCTCGGCGGCCCGGCGAGCGGCCACCTCGACCTTGCGCACGAGGCGCCGGGCACCAGCGAGGTCGAGGTCGCGGGCGGCGTGGTAGACGGCGCGCGGCAGGTTCTCCTTACCGAGCTCGAACCGGCTCCGCGCCAGCACGTGCGGCGCGCGCCCGGATCCGCCGACGGCGACCATGGCCGCCCACCCCGTGTGCTCACGGAACCCCACGGCCGCCCGCTTCATGGCGCTCGTAGCGTACGCAGCGCTGCGCGAAGTGGTCACATGCCGGCCGGCCCATGGGCCGGAGGGAATCTTTTCCCCCTCCGTAATCTTGTAATCGACATGGCTACCGACCAGCTCGACTTGGATCGGACCTCCCCCGATTCCGTTCCCACCAACGCCGAGGCGCTCGACGCCTACTCGACCGTCGTCACGTCAGTCGCCGAGCGGCTGCTGCCGTCGGTCGTGCAGCTGCGCGTCATGGGTCGCGGTGGCCGGGGCAGCAGGGAGCAGGGCGGCGCCGGCTCCGGCGTCGTCATCACCCCCGACGGCTTCGTGCTCACGTCGGCGCACGTTCTCGGCAAGGCCAAGTCCGGCATCGCCACCCTCAGCGACGGCCGCGAGCTGCCCTTCGACGTGACCGGTACCGACGGCCTCTCCGACCTCGGCCTCGTCCGGGTGCGGGGTGACGGGCTCACCGCGGCCGAGCTCGGCGACGCCGAGCGGCTGCGTGTCGGCGAGCTCGTGGTCGCCGTCGGCAGCCCGATGGGCCTGATGGGCTCGGTGACCGCGGGCGTGGTCAGCGCGCTCGACCGGTCGATGCCGGCCCGGGCCGGCTCCACGACCCGAGTCGTCGAGAACGTCATCCAGACCGACGCCGCGCTGAACCCCGGCAACTCGGGAGGCGCGCTCGCCGACCGGCGAGGGCGCGTCGTCGGCGTCAACACGGCGATCGCGGGGATGGGCCTGGGCCTGGCGGTCCCGATCAACGCCGCCAGCCGGCGCATCATCGGCGCGCTCATGCGCGAGGGGCGGGTCCGGCGCGCCTATCTCGGCATCGCCGGCAACCCGCGCGTCCTTGCGCCTCGCGACCGCGTCGCGACCGGGCGCGAGTCCGGCGTGTACGTGGCCGAGGTCATGGGCGACACGCCTGCCGCCAAGGGCGGGATCCGGGCGGGCGACGTGATCCTCGACGTCGACGGCCGTGCGGTCACGAGCGCCGCCGACCTCCAACGCCTGATGTACGACGAGGCCATCGGCCACACCATCACGGTGCGGGTGCAGCGCGGGAACCAGACGCTCGACCTCTCGATCACCCCAGTCGAGCTGCCCGACTAAACGCGCCGGGCTATCACGGCCTCCGACGCGATCCCCCACGCCACGACTACGCCGCGGTGGCGGACGTCCCAGCGGGCGGGATCGAGCGCGTCGACGAGGCGGATCGGTCGGCAACCACCGACGAGGGCGGGCCAGCGCATCCACACGCCTTTCCACGCGCGCGACACCAGTCCGGCGAGGCCCTGTTCGGCCACACTGAGTCCGGCGACGCACAGCAAGCCGCCGGGTGCGAGGACACGATGGGCCTCGTCCAACGCGTCTCGCGTCTGTTCCGGGCTCAGCAGGTCGAACACGTAGTTCGACACGAACCGGTCCACGCCTCCATCCGCAACGGGGACGCGCGCAGCCCCGTCTGCCTGTGCCACGGAGGCGCGATCGCGCCACGGGCCGAGGCGCCCGGACGCCAGCGCGACCATCCGAGGGCTGACGTCGACACCCGAGTACGTCGCTCCCGGGGGCAGGTGGTCTGCGAGCAACCGGGCCGCGAACCGGCCTGTGCCGCACCCGAGCTCGAAGACCGCCCTCGCGTCCCCGAACGCCGAGTGGGCGACGAGCTCGTCCGTGGCCGCGTCCTCGAAGAAGCGCTGCCAGTCCTGGGCCGGCCCGATGCGGTCGTACACCCGGCGTGCCTGCTCCGGGACCAGAGCGAGGCTGAGGGCGGTCATCCCGGCATGATGGCGCGATGGCCCCGCCGGCGCGCCCCAGTACGTACGACGCCCTCGGACGGGTCGGGCTCCCGGCGCCCGTCTCGGAGCTCGCCGCCCGGCGGTGGGACGTGGTCGTCGTCGGCGGCGGGCACAACGGCCTGACCGCAGCCGCCTACGTCGCCCGCGCCGGCCGGTCGGTGCTCGTTCTCGAGCGACGCGAGCAGATCGGCGGCGCGTGCACGCTCGAGCGTCCGTTCGCCGACCCCCGCTTCGTGATGAGCCCGTGCGCGTACCTCGTCGGGCTGCTGCACCCGATCGTCATCGACGAGCTCGACCTCCCGCGCTACGGCTACTCGACGTATGTGTGCGATCCGACGCAGTGGACCCCGTTCTCCGACGGCACGTCGCTCACGCAGTGGCTGGACGACGACCGCACGGCGAAAGAGGTCCACGCGCTCGCGCCCGGCGACGTCGACGGTTACGTCGCGTACGTCGAGTTGTTCAGACGCATCGCGACTGGACTACGAGCCGGCGGTGACCCCGCCCGTGACACCTGGATCGGCGACGCACCTGATCGCGCCGCGCTCGAGGAGCTGTTCGCTGGCGACCCGGAAGGACGCGAGGTGCTCTTTGAGGCTTCCATCGCCGACGTCGTCGAACAACACGTGCGCGACGAGCGGCTGCGCACTGCGCTGCACGGCCAGGGGATCATCGGAACCTTTGCCGGGCCGCGTGATCGCGGGACGGCATGGATCCACGCCATGCACAGCCTGGGGCTGATCGGCGGGTGGAGCTACGTCGAAGGCGGGATGGGCCGGGTCTCGTTCTGCCTCGCCGACGCGTCGCGAGACGCCGGCGCCGTCATCGCCGCCGGCCTGCCCGTCGCCGCGATCGTCCCCGGCGAGGGTGTCCGCCTCGACGGCGGCGAGCTCATTCGCGCCACCGCCGTCGTCTCGAACGCCGATCCTGTTCGGACGCTCGCGCTGTGCGAAGGCGCAGTGCCGGACGCGTTCCGCGCTCGGGTCGAGTCGTGGCGGTGCGAGAGCCCGGTCGTGAAGGTGAACTGCGCGCTGGACCGGCTCCCGACGTTCATCGCGGCGCGTGATCGACGCCAGCACGTGTACCGAGCGCAGGTCGAGATCGGCCGCGGCGTCGACGAGACCCAGGCCGCGTACGAATCGTGCCGCCGCGGCGAGCCGGCACCCGAATGGTGCGAGGTCTACTTCCAGACCTCATACGACGCCAGCGTGGCGCCGCCGGGGGCGCACACGATGAGCGTATTTGCCCAGTACGCGCCGTACACCCTGCGCGACGGGACGTGGGACGCCCGACGCGACGAGATCGGAGACCGCGTGCTGGACGCGATCGCTCGTTTCGCGCCCGATGTCGGCGATTGCGTGATCGAGCGCGAGGTGCTGGGCGCACCCGACGTCGAAGATCGCATCGGCCTCACGGGCGGCCACATCTTCCAAGGGGAGTGTCTGCCCGACCAAATGTGGGACCGCCGCTTCGCGTCCCGCACCCCGATCCCAGGGCTGTACCTGTGCGGCGCCGCCACCCATCCCGGCGGCTCGGTTATCGCGGTAAACGGCCGCAACACGGGGCGTGCCGTTATCGCCGACCTCGGCAGCACGCGCGAGGCATGATGGGGCCGTGACCGACACGCAGCGGCTGCGTCCCATCGAGCGGCGTGTGCTGGCCCTGAAGGAGGCGGGCGTCCCCGACACCGAGATCGCCCGTCGCTTCCGGCGGGGCCGGCGGTTCATAGAGCAGGTCGAGGGCCTGGCCCGCCTCGACGGCCGGCACGCCGACCGGCGCAGTCGTCGGCCGGGGGCGCTGCGGCCCGTCGAGCGCCGCATCCTCAAGTGGCGCGATCGGGGTGTGAGCGCCGAGCAGCTGGCCGAGCGGTTCCGCCGCTCTCCCGAGTTCGTGAGTCGCGTCGAGCGGCTCGCCCGCTACAAGCTGCGCAACGCCGCCCGCAGCTAACCGGCGGGCTCGTCGGCGCTCTCGGCCGCAGGACGTGATCGAATGCGTGCGACCGCGGCGTCGATCGCGACCGCGGCCAGGACGATCAGCGAGGTTTCCGCCGCGAACCGGAAGCGCGTGAGGCCGTACGTCACCAGCACCGTCACGAGCACGACGGCCGGTGTGGCCACGAGGGGGAACAGAGGAACCGTTCTTCGCCTCCGGAGCAGGACCGCACCGACGATCGCGACGACCGCGACGGCCTGGAAGCTGTACAAGCCGGCGCGCACGAAGCCGACGCCGTACTGGTTGAGGAACGAGTCGATCTGTACTTGTTGACCGGGTCGGAACACGCCGAGGACCCGCCCCGCGCGCGCGGCCATCACCACCGGGACCCGGCCCGCGTGCGATCGGACGTACTCGAGCGCCTCGCGCCGGTAGATGCTGTCGCGCTCGGATTGGTCGAGTCCGGGTTCGATCTCCCGATCGGCGATGGCGCGGTCGCACGGGATCGAGAAGAACCCGAGGAGATGGCCGTAGTACGTCGTGTCGCAGTTCGCCGACGCGAGCAGCGGTCCGAACTGCGAGCTCAACAGCACCGGACGGCGGAAACGCACCAGGTTGTAGCCGACCCACGGTCCCATGACGACGAGGGCCGCGAGCACGCCGACGCCGAGCCAGCGCAGCCGCTGGCGCAGGTCGACGTTCCCGGCGAGGAACGCCAGCGGCACGACGAGCGCGACGACAAGGAGGACGAGCTCCGAGCGAGCGAGGGCGGTGGCGCCCGTCGCCGCGCCTACCGCGGCGAAACGACGCCAGCTCGGCTGCCGCCAGCAGGCGTACGCGAGGAGCACCGCCACCGTGGCGGTGAACATGGCCGCCGTCTCGGCCAGCAGCGAGCCGTCGGATATCCACGCGTCCGGGAGCACGGCCAAGACCGCGGCGGCGATGATCCCGACTCGCTCGTTGACGATCGCCCGTCCGAGCAATCCGATGAGGACGATCGTCGCCGTGCCCAGCGCACACGACCACAGGAGATGGGAGAGGGTGCTTGTCATCCTGAGTGCCGACGGCACCGCAAGGAACACGATGTAGAGCGGCGGGTGGTCGGCTGCCTCGACGACGTGACCCTTCTGGTACTCGAACGGTGAGATGAAGCCCTTGCCGTCGGCGAGGAGGTTGGCGCCCTCGTGGTAGAAGCGGGCGTCGCCGCCGAAGTCGACGTCGCGCTGCTCGATCAGTACGTACGTGATGCGCACGGCCAGCCCGATAACGGCAACGGCCGCCAAGGCCCACACGAACCAGCGATGCGACCGCGCGCGTCCCCCCGGCATGGCGGGGACGTATCACGGCGCCCGGTCAGGCCGCCAGCAGCGCCTGACGGACCGCGGCCAGCCGCTCGTACGACTTGAGCACTTCGCCCTGGTCCTCGGCGAGATGGCGGACGATCACGTCCGTGTAGCCCATCGCCGCGTACTCGCCGAGCCGCTCCGTGACCTGCTCCGGGCTCCCGTAGGTGCACGCAGACGGGTCGAAGCCGCGGTAGCCGCCGGCGACGATCGGGCCCGCCACGCGCTCGGCGTCAGCCGGGTCGGCGCCGACGTGGATGTCGCGGCGGATGGCGACCGCCGTCGGGGTGCGCCCGTGCGCCTCGCACCGTGCTCGGTACAGCGCGATGACCGTGCGGGCCTGCTCCGGGGTGAGGTCTGCGTTGGCGAGGAAGCCGTCACCGAGTCGAGCGGCGCGATCGATCGCCGGCTCTGCGGTCCCGCCGATCCATACCTCGACTGGTTCGGGCGGCACCGGCGACACGCGTACATCCTCGAGCCGGTAGGGCGCGTCGGCGGTGACCGACTCGCCGGCGAGCAGGCGGCGGACGATGTCGTGCTCGGCCTCGAAGTGCCTCCCGCGATGCCGCACGCTCACGCCCATGAGCGCGAGCTGATGCCTGTCTCCGACCGCCAAGGGCAGGATGAAGCGGCCCCGTCCGAGCGCCGCCAGCGTGCCGACGTGCTCGGCGACGAGCACGGGGTTCCAAACCGGTAACAGGAACAGCGCGCCGAACGGGCGGTCGCCCCACTCGGCCAGCAGCCGCCCGAGCAGGGGCGTGTTCTGGTAGTAGGGGACGGGTGTGGCGTGGTGGTCGCCGACGAGGAGGCAGTCGAGCCCGGCTTCGCGCGCCGCTGCCGCCCGCTCGATCACCCATCGCGCCCCGAGGCGTACGTCGTCGACGACGAACGCAGTTCGGAGCGACACCCCGACTCGCATTTTGCTCCTTTGCTCGCCTTCGCAACCGGCTCTGCGGCAACGGTCGGCGAAGCCGCCGCCGTCGCGGGTCACGCTAGCCAGGGCGCGAGGCGCGAGGCTGACCCGATGGAGAAGTGGGAGCTCGTCGCACGCGAGCAGATCCGCGACACGATCGCCCGTTACGCCCACTACGTCGACGGCGGCCGCTTCGGCGACCTCGTCGAGCTGTTCGTGCCCGACGGGGTACTGGAGGTGGAGGGCGAGCGACCGCACCAGGGGCGGGATGCGATCCGCGCCTTCGTCAGCGGCACGGGCCGCGACCTCGCCGCCGAGACGGGGGCGCCGCGCATCCGCCATCACGTCGGCAGCGTGGTGATCGACCTCGACGGGGAGGCGCGGGCGCGCGCCCGCTGTTACTTCCTGGCCGTGACCGACCGCGGGGTCGACCACTGGGGCCGCTACCTGGACGAGCTCGCGTATGCAGATCACGCCTGGCGGTTCGTGCACCGGCGGGTGCGCACCGACGGGGCCACGCCGGGCGGCTGGGCGGCCGGCCGGATCGGAACCTGATTCGCAGGGCGCGATCGGGCTCTGGCTCCGACTGAGACGAATGTCACATCCCTGACCTGCTGATCTCCGCGTGGGGGTTTGCCTCGGGCCCGGGGTGGGCAACTAGCATCTGGCCCGGAAGCTCCACGATCGCGCCGATAGCGGAGTAAGCGACGCTTCGTGGCTTCCATTCCCTTTCCCCCGATCGTGGCCTCGCGCATGGCGGGCTGGGGCTGTTCCCGAACGGAGGCAAGCAATGCATCAACGGCTGAAAGCCGCCGTCGCGCCCGCGGTGGTGGCGGCGGCAATGACCTGGGCGGGGATCGCTCGGGCGCAGGGCCCGGAAACCCGTTCACAGCGACTCGACGAGCTCGATGAGGTGCGGCCGGCCGCCGCGTCACATCGTCACGTCGACGGCGTCCTCACCGCCGCTCGCCAGGCGGTCGATGAGGAACGCTGGATCGAAGGAGCCCAGCGGCGTCAGCTGGAGCTGTTCTACGAAGGCGTCCTCAATGCCGAAGCCGAGAAGGCCGCGGCGTTCCCCAACGCAATCAAGTCAAGGCCCGTCGCCGGTACCGGTCGTGGCGGTGGCGGTGGCAGCTGCAGCCCGGACGCGATCATCCAGCGCGAATCGAAGGGCGACCCGAATGCCGTGAACCCGAGTACAGGTGCGGGTGGCAAGTACCAGTTCATGCCCGGCACGTGGGGCGGCTACGGCGGCTACGCGCGGGCGCAGGACGCTCCCGAGTCGGTCCAAGACGAGAAGTTCCAACAGGTGTACGCCGGCGGCGCAGGCTCCTCGCACTGGGGCTGCTGAGCACCACCCGGTCATCATCTGCAGCCGAGGGCGTCCCCGGTCCGTGCGCACTCCGGGGACGCCCACGCGCTCACGGTGACAATCGTCCGGTTTCCGCCCTTCTCGGGTGATCGTGCCGGATGTCACACCTAGCGATTGCAACGGTTTCGCCGGTCGGGTTCGCCACTTGCACGGCGCGAGCAAGTAGGCTGATGCCCGGAAGCTGACGTATCGCACTAATAGCGGAGTAAGTGCACGTTCGTCGCTTCCGTTCCCAATCCCCCGATGGTTGGTCTCGCGCGCGGAGCTTTGGCGGGGCCGTTCCCGAACGGAGGCATTCATGCACAAGCGGTTGAAAGCCGCCGTCGCGCCCGTCGTGGTGACGGCGGCGATTACCTGGGCGGGGATCGCTCGGGCTCAGGGCCCGGAAGCCCGTTCACAGCGGCTCGACGAGCTCGGTGAGGCGCGGCCGGCCGCCGCGTCACATCGTCATGTCGACGGCGTCCTCACCGCAGCCAGCCAGGCTGTCGATGAGGAGCGCTGGATCGAAGGAGCCCAGCGGCGTCAGCTGGAGGTCTTCTACGAAGGCATCCTCGCCGCCGAGGCCGAGAAGGCCGCGGAAGCCGCCAACGCCAGCAAGGCCAAGCCCGTTGCCCCAACCGGTCGTGGGGGTGGCGGCGGTGGCAGCGTGGGCGGCGCCTGCGGGGGTGCATCGAACGGAGCCGACCGCTTCATCGGCGAAGAGTCGGGCGGAAACCCGAACGCCCGGAACGCGAGCGGTGCCTGGGGCTGCTACCAGATCATGCCCGGCACGTGGGCGAGCTCGTGCAGCGACCTCGGAGCGCACGGAAGCGCGAGCACGCAAGCGCAGGCTGCGTGCGCGTCGCGTCTGCCGTCGAGCTCCTGGGCGGCAAGCGGCGGTTGATCCGCTACTGAGCACCAACCTGCCCGATCAGTACGAACCGAGCGTCCCCGGTCTGTGCCGGACCGGGGACGTCTCGCGTCTACGGTCACGTCATCGACCGCTCCATCGCTTCGTCGCCACCTGATCTCGCGTTCGGCGCCTTCAGTGAGCGCGCGCCCTGGGTCGTCGAGCTCGACAAGCTTCCTTGGCGGCGGGGCGTCGGTGCCGAGCGGGCCCGAACGCGCGCGTCGGTCCCCCGGCTGCTGCGCCCGGGCCGACTCCCGCCGATGCGACGGCTCCTGCGGGTCTTGAGCAAGGTCGGCCCCGCTGTCGGCCTCTGGTACGTCCGCGAGCGTGGCCGCCCCCAATCACGCTCCGGGCTGTCGCACCGGCTGCGGCGGGCGTTCGAGCAGCTCGGCTCGAGCTACGTGAAGCTGGGCCAGATCCTCTCCGGAGGTGAGGGACTCTTCCCGCCCGAGCTCGTCGACGAGTTCCGGAAGCTGCGCGACCACGTCCCGCCCGAGACCTTCGCCGACGTGCGAAAGGTCGTCGAGGCCGACCTCGGCGCGCCACTCGAGACGCTGTTCTCCAAATTCTCCGAGGAGCCGCTGGCGGCGGCGTCGATCGCCCAGGTGCACGCCGCGTGCCTGCGGACGGGCGAAGAGGTCGTGGTCAAGGTGCAGCGTCCACGCGTGGCTGCGCTCGTGCACGCCGACGTCGCGGCCATGGCCTGGCTCGCGCCGAAGCTCGTCGGCCGGATCTCCGTGGCCGCGCTCGCCAACCCACCCGCCCTCATCGAGCTGTTCACAGAGACCGTCGTCGAAGAGCTCGACTTCCGGCTCGAGGCCGAGAACATGCTCGACATCGCCCACGTGCTCGCACTCACCGATCAGCGGACGATCGTCGTCCCCCGGCCGCATCCGACGCTGGTGACCAGGCGCGTGCTGGTCATGGAACGCCTGCGCGGCTTCGCCTTCGATGACGTCCAGTCGATGCACGAGGCCGGCATCGACACCGAAACCGTGCTCCGAGCGGGTCTGATCGCCTTCCTGGAGGGGGCGATGCTGTACGGGGTCTTCCACGGCGACCTTCACGGCGGCAACTTGTTCGTCCAACGCGACGGCCGGACCGCGCTGCTCGACTTCGGGATCACGGGCCGTCTCGACGAGCCCAAGCGGCTGTCGTTCCTGCGCCTGCTCGTGACAGGCACGGGCGGCGACGTGCGGGGCCAGCTCACCGCCCTGCGCGATCTCGGCGCCTTCCCGCGTGATACCGACCTCGACGCCGTGATCCGTGACCTGCGCCTCGACCAGCCGATGAAGGACCCCACCACGATGTCGGCCGAGGAGCTGATCGGCGAGCTCAGCGAGATGACGAAGAAGCTGCTGGGTTACGGCGCCCGCATTCCCAAGGAGCTCATGCTGTTCGTGAAGAACCTGCTCTTCCTGAACAGCGCCACGGCCACGCTCGCGCCGGACATCGACATCCTCGCCGAGATCACCCAGGTGTACCTGTACTTCGCGCAGCGGTACGGGGAGCGCATCGTGCGCGAGATCGGCATCGATCCCACTGAGGTCGGGGTCGACATCGACGCCGTGAAGGCGGGCTTCGGGCTTCCTGCGGAGGTGGAGCAGCTCACGTTCAGGGATCTCCAGGCGCGGCGGCAGACCATCCTGCGCCGCATGCAGGAGCGCGAACGGCCGCGACGCTGGCGCCGCTCCTCATAGGCTCACCCTCTATGACCACCTACGACATCGACGAGGTCGAGAACGCGTTCCGGACCTACTGGCAGACCGGCGCCGTCAACGAAGACTGGGACGCCTGGTCGGACCTGTTCACCGAGGACGTCGAGTACATCGAGCACGTGCTCGGGTCCAAGCACGGGCGCGAAGAAGTGCGCGCGTGGATCAAGCCGATCATGGCCGAGTTCGGCGAGCTGTACACTGCGTACGAGTGGCACGTGTGCGAGCCGAACGGGCGCATCGTCGTCTACATGCAGAACCGACGGGACAATCCCGATCCGAGCGCGCCGCCTATCGACTTCCCGGGGATGACCGTGCTCGAGTACGCAGGGAACGGCAAGTTCTCGCTCGAAGAGGATTTCTGGTCGCTCACTGAGGGCCAGCGCACGATGAAGCAGTACGAGGAAGCGTGCGCGCAACACGACCCCGACTATCCGAAGAAGCGCACGCGCCGGCATTGGGGCAACGGCCCCGAGTGGACGCAGGGCGCGTCGACCTACGCCGAGAGCGCGGGGGCGAAGAAGGCGGGGTAACCGGCTTTTAGCCGGTGAAGCGCGCCGCTGCCGGGACCGGAGCCGCAGGCGCGGCGGGCGCGCCCTGTGCGCCTTCGGCGCCCGGCGGCAGCTCGAACGTGATCGTCAAGGCGCCGTCGCCGGTGCGCACACCGGTCTCGAACGCGACGCCGGCCGGGCCCAAGCCGGACCCGCCGCCCCCGCCGCCGCCGTTCTCGGCGCCCGAACCGCCCCCGCGACCGAAGCGGCCGCCGCCACCGCCGCCACCGCCGAGCGCCTCCTGGCCGCCGCGCCGCCCTGGAGCGGGTCGCCCTTGGTGCCGTTACCTCCCGCCGAACCTCCCGCCGACTCGGTGCCGCCCTCGCCGCCCAGGCCGAAGGGCTGGGCGAAGCCGCCGTCCTCCCCCGTGATGCCGCCGCCATCCCCGCCCGTGCCTCCTCCGCTGCTGACACAGGCGCCACTGCCACCGCCGCCGCCCGCGACGATGACGCGGTTGCCGATGGATGTGCCGCCCTGGCGCACGTCGGAACCGCCGCCCCCGGCTCCGCCGTCGGCGTCGCTGCCATTCCCACCGTCGCCGCCGCCGTTGAAGCCGCCGCCGGCGCCGGCCAGGGCGACGGCACCGCCCACCAACGTCGCCACACCCGCGAGCCGCTGAAACCCCCGTCCACCCATCGTCGCCTCTGTCGTCGGAAGGCGCGCTAGCGCGATTTCCCGGCCGATAGCGTGATCGCATGCCCGAGCTGCCCCAGATGCAGGCCCTCAGCGAGCGGCTTCAGGAGCGCGTGGGAGGCGCCGCCCTCGCCGCGGTGGAACCCATCGGATTCTCAGGCCTCAAGACGTTCGAGCCGCCGCCGGAGACGCTCGTGGGCCGCACGCTCGAGCGCACCGGCCGGCGCGGCAAGTACCTGATCCTCGATTTCGGCGGGCCCCGCGTGTTCGTGCACCTGTCGCAGTCCGGACGCCTCGACGTCGAGGAGCCACCCAAGCAGACGCGCGGCGGCAAGGGCGGTGTCGTGCGGCTGCGGTTCGACAACGACATCGCGTTGCTCGTGCGCGAATACGGGACCGAGCGCAAGGCGGGGTGGTGGGTCGTCGGGGAGGACGACGAGGGGCCGGTCGTCGGCCTCGGGCGCGAGCCCGACTCTGACGAGTTCGCCGAGCTCGTCCTGAAGGGCCACGACCGCCGGCGGGTGCACACGCTGCTGCGCGATCAGCGCACGGTCGCCGGCATTGGCCGTGGCCACACCGACGACGCGCTGTGGCGCGCCCGGCTGTCGCCCTACGCCACGCTCGCGTCCCTCGGGCCCGACGAACGGCAGCGGCTGCTCGACGAGGTACGCGCCACGCTGAGGGATGCGCTCGAGCGCGAGCGCGAACGCACGGGCGGGTTGTCGGAGCCCAAGCTCGGCGACAAGTTCATCGTGCACGCGCGTTACGGGACTCCGTGCCCTCAGTGCGGCGACACGCTCCGGCGTGTCTCCTACGAGTCGTACGAGGTCACGTACTGCCCGAGCTGCCAGACCGGCGGGAAGCCCCTCGCCGACCGGCGCCTTTCGCGGCTCGTGAAGTAGTGATCCTCCGGGCGCCCGACTCTGTCACCGCCGCTATCGGTCATTAGCCCGTTTACCAGCCGCGGCTACCGGGGCCGCCCTTGAACGGGCCGACGACGCCGGACGTGATCCAGCCGCCGTAGAACCCACCCGGCTGCGGCGTGACCTCCTCGCCGTCGACGAAGCACGCGTCCATCCGGCCCGCGTAGAACGCGACGTACCCGGCGATGGACTCGAAACCCGGGCTCGGCTCGTCGTACCCCCACGCCGCGTCCCGCTCGACCCGAGTGCCGCCGCGCACGGCGTAGTAGTGCGCGCCGCCCTTGAACTCGCAGAATGTTTCGTGCGCCGTCCGCTCGAGCGCGGCCGACGCGATGTCACCGGGCGGGAAGTAGTAGTTCGGCGGATGGCTGGTCTCGAGGACGCGGTAGCCGCGCGTCGTGTCGGCGATCGTCTCACCGCCCAGCACGACGACGAGTCGCGCGGTGACCGGCTCGAGCCGCGGTGGTCGCGGGTAGTCCCAGACCGATTCCTGGCCCGGCCCGGGCGCGATCGGTTCGGGACGAGTCGAAAACAGGCTCACGCCGGGACTACGGCGCAAGGGCTAGAACCGGACGCCGTAGGAGTAGCCGTGGCGGTCGGTGCGGGTGTGAGGGTCGCCCGCCGCGGCGACCTGCGATGCGAGCTTGCCCAGGATGATCACGCCCGTCGGGCACCGATCCACACACAACGCACACCGCGTGCACACGTCCTCGTCGACGATGAACGCCACGTGGTCAGTCGGGTCCTCGCCCGGCTGTTCGGTGTCGACCGCGTCGGAGATGGCGTCGACCGAGACCATGTGGATGCACTTCCAGGGGCAGATGTCGACACAGCCCTCGCACAGGATGCACTCGGACTGGTCGATGTGGAGGAACTGCTTGGGCTTGACCGCTGAGGTCAGAAAGGACGGGTCGACTTCTTGGAGCTCGTAGTCGGTGACGAAGTCCGGCATCGGCGGATTCGCGTCGGTGCGCGCCATGCCGCCAATTTACCCTGCCGGCGTAGGGATTATTTCCCTTCTAGGCGGCGGCGCAGCCGGGCGAGACGGCGGTCCCACTCGGCGCCGACGGTCACCATCCAGCCGACGGCGTCCTGGAGCGGCGTGGCCGTCACGGCGTAGCGCACCTCGCGACCCTCCCGCGAGGGCGTCACCAGCCCCGCTTCGCCCAGCGACTGGAGGTGCTTCACGATCGCCTGCCTCGTCACGGGCTCCGAAGCGGCCAGCTCGGTGGCCGTGGCCGACTGCCGCTCGGCGAGGCGCCCCAGCAGGCGGCGCCGCGTGGGGTCGGCGAGCGCGGCGAACACGGCGTCGACGCGGTCGGCTCGTGAGCTCATGCGACCGCGACCGCGGCGGCGCGGGCACGGGCACTCGGGGACTCGACCAGCCGCAACCGGCACCCGCCGTCGGTGGGCGCGATCGTGATCGTCACCGTCGTCGCCCGCCCCACGTCCGCGCCGGTCAGCGGCCACCACGTGAATGCCAGGCGACGGCCGGGCTCGACCTCGCGGACCATGGCCCGGCGCTCCTCGCCGTCCGCGAACCGGAAGGTGCCCGTCCCGCCCGGGCGGAGCTCCAGCTCGACCTCGGCGTCGAGCCAATCGCCCAGGCGGTCGCTCTCGGCCACCTGCTCCCACACCTCGTCTGGCGGTGCGGGCAGCTCGACGTCGCGGGTCACCTCGGAATTCATGCAACCACAGAGTTGCACAATGCGGCGCACCGCGACAAGATGTGCAACCAACGAGTTGCGCAATCAGGGAGATCGCCATGAGCCAGCTGCTCGTCCCGACTGTCATCGAGCAGAGCGCCCGCGGCGAGCGGGCGTTCGACCTCTATTCACGCCTCCTCAAGGAGCGCGTCGTGTTCCTGACGGGCGAGATCGACGACACCGCCGCGAACCTGATCGTGGCCCAGCTGCTGCACCTCGAGTCCGACGAGCCGGACAAGGACATCAACCTGTACATCAACAGCCCCGGCGGCGAGATGAACGCGCTGTTCGCGATCTACGACACCATGCAGTTCATCGGGGCGGACGTCACCACGACGTGCGTCGGGCAGGCGGCGTCGTCGGCGGCCGTGCTGCTCGCCGCCGGTGCGCCCGGAAAGCGCAGCACGCTGCCGCATGCCCGGGTGCTCATTCACCAGCCCTGGGGTGGCGTGCAAGGCCAGTCGGTCGACATCGAGATCCAGGCGCGGGAGGTGATGGCCCAGCGCCGCCAGATGATCGAGGCGCTCGCCCGCCACAGCGGGCGGCCCGCCGAGCGCATCGAGCGCGACATCGACCGCGACTTCATCCTCCGGGGTGAGGCCGCCGTCGAGTACGGGCTGGTCGACCACGTGATCGAGCGCCGCCAGCTTGCCCCGGTGGCGCTGTCGTCGAACGGCTCCGAGCCGACTTGATCGAGTGTTCAAGTAAGCGGCTACGATGGCGGGGTGACCCCCCGCACCACCGCCCCTGAGCAGACCTCGACCCGCGACCGCATCGTAGAAACCGCGCTGCGCCTGTTCTCCGAACGGGGAACGGCCTCGGTCAGCGTTCGGGACCTCGCCGAAGCCGCGGGCGTCACCGTGCCGGGGCTCTACTACCACTTCGCCTCGAAGGCCGAGCTGATCCAGGCCGTGTACCAGGCCCGGGGCATGGGCCGCTCGATCGACGAGCTCGGCCCCGACGAGTTGCCGCGCCCCGGTCCGATCGAAGCCCGCGTCGCCGAGCACGCTCGCCAGAGCTTCGCTCGTCTCGTCGAGGACGAAGAGTTCCTGCGGCTCATGCACCGAGAAGCGGTCCTCGGTGACACCGACGCTCTTGAGGTCGGTCGCGTGATCGGCGAGCGCTACCGGGCGCGCTGGCAGATCGTGCTCGCCGACTCGACCGACGTCGCCGCCGACGCCGAGCTGGCCGCGGCCGCCGACGTCATCCCCACGTTCTTGTGGGGTCTGTTCGTCGAGTATCTCAACCACCACGACCCTGCGGTCGCCGACCGCATCGACGACTTCGCACGAATGATCGCGCCGACGCTGCGGAGGGAATCGTGAGCGCCGCGCCCGCAGCGACCGCGTACGCGTCGCGCCTGTCGAAGCGGCGCATCGTGCTCACCACCGTCGCGGTCATCAGCGGCATGTTCCTCGCTGCGCTCGACGGCACGATCGTCGCCACGGCCATGCCGACGATCGTCGGCGACCTGCACGGCATCGACCATTACGCCTGGGTCTTCTCGGCCTATCTCCTCGCCGAGATCGCGACGATCCCCCTGTGGGGCAAGTTCGCCGACATGTACGGGCGCAAACGGATCTTCCTCGCCGGCATGACGATCTTCCTGATCGGGTCGGTGTTGTGCGGGCAGGCGCACTCGATGAACGAATTGATCCTGTTCCGCGCCTTCCAAGGGCTCGGCGCCGGGTGCATCCTTCCCGTCGCGCAGACGATCTCGGCCGACCTGTTCACGCTCGAACAACGAGTGAAGGTGCAGGGGATCTACGCGGCGGTGTTCGGGTTCGCGTCGATCATCGGGCCGCTCATCGGCGGTTTCCTCACCGACAACCTCTCGTGGCGCTGGGTGTTCTACGTCAACATCCCGGTCGGGATCGCCGCCGCCGTCCTGGTGAAGGTGGTCATGATCGAACCGCTCGAGGAGCGCCACCGGCACCGCATCGACTGGCTCGGCATCGTCACACTCCTCGGGTGGACGTGCCTGCTCGTGTTCGCCCTGGAGACCGGAGGGCGTGACTACGCGTGGTCGTCACCCGAGATCGTCGGCTCGATCGCCGGCAGCGTGATCTTCCTCGCCGCGTTCATCGTCGCCGAGCTGCGCGCGCCCGAACCGCTGCTGCCGCTCGGGCTGTTCCGGATCCCCGCGCTCCGCGCATCGGCGGTCCTCACGACGGTGCTGGGCATGACGATGTTCGGCGTGCTGTCGTTCCTGCCGCTGTTCGTGCAGGTAGTGATCGGTACGTCGGCCACCAGCGCCGGCCGTGTGCTCACGCCGCTCATGCTCGGCTTCATGGCCGCCTCCGCGTTCGGTGGCCGGTTGCTGCTGCGGGTCGGGTTCCGTGTGCAGGTGGCGCTGGGGATGGCGCTCAGCCTCCCCGGGCTCTTCCTGCTCACCCAACTCGGCGTCGGCTCGAGCACCTGGGAGGTCAGCCGCGACCTCGTGTTCGTCGGGCTCGGCTTCGGCTTCGTGCTCCTGGCGTGCACCCTGGCAGCGCAGAACTCGGTGTCGTTGCGACAGATGGGCACCGCGACGGGGGTCGTGAACTTCACCCGGCAGCTCGGCGGGGCGGTCGGCGTCGCGATCGCGGCGTCGGTGATGCTGACCTCGCTCACCCACCGTCTCTCGGCCGCGTTCCCGGGCGCCAAGATCAACGCGAGCGAGTTTCTGTCCCCGGCGTCGTCGACCGGGAGGATCCCGCCCGCCGCGCAGGAGGCAGTGCGGCACGCCTTCTCCGGCGCGCTGCATCAGGTGTTCGTGACCGCCGCCGTCATTGGCGCGCTCGGGTTGGTGTGCGTGCTGCTCATGCCCCGCGGCAAAGCGACGGCGCTGCGCGACCGCGCCCATGGCCACGAGCCGCCGGACGCGGTCGCGCCCGACGCCGAGGTGTTCGTGGCCGCCGACCGGGAACAGGAGCCGGAGCCGGCACGGGTGGGCTAGTCCGCGACCGCTCGCGCGACGAAACCGACCTCTACGATGCGCTCCGTGCCGACCCTGCTGGCGTCGATCCCCAGCCCTGACAGCGGGACCGTCGACATCGGGCCCCTCCCGCTGCACATGTACGGCTTGCTGCTCGCGGTGGGCGTGCTCGTCGCCGCCTGGATCGCCGAACGGCGCTGGGTCGCCCGCGGCGGCGACGCCAAGACGTTCAACGACATGGCGGTGTGGATCGTCATCGGTGGCGTCGTGGGTGCCCGCGTGTACCACGTGATCAGCGATTACGACCTGTTCACCGACGACTGGCTGCGAGCCTTCCAGATCTGGAAGGGCGGGCTCAGCATCTGGGGCGTCATCGCGGGCGGCGCGATCGCGGTGATCATCATGACACGCATCAAGCACGTCGGGACGCTCGTCCTGATGGACTGCATCGCTCCTGGGCTGCTCGCCGCCCAGGCGATCGGCCGATGGGGGAACTACTTCAACCAGGAGCTGTTCGGCGGGCCGACCGACCTGCCGTGGGGCCTCGAGATCTCACCGGCCAAGCGCCCGCCCGGCTATCTGCACGTCGAGACGTTCCACCCGACGTTCCTCTACGAGTCGCTCTACTGCCTCTTCTTGCTCGGGCTGCTGCTCGCGGTCGAGCGCCGCTTCCGACTGCGGAAGGGCCAGGCGCTCGCGTTATACCTCGCCACGTACACGTTCGGGCGCTTCTTCTTCGAGAACCTGCGCATCGATCCCGCCCATGAGATCGCGGGGCTGCGCGTCAACGCCTGGGTCAGCGCCGGGGTGTGCATCCTGAGCATCGCGTGGTTCCTGTGGCTCGGCCGCCGGGGCGAGGAGTACCCCCCGGGAACGGTCCCGGCCGACCGCGGGGCGGCGGGCGTTCCGAGTCGCGAAGAAATGCCGGATCGCGTCGGATAACCGCCCTCGACGCTTCATCCGGAACCCTTTCCTGCGACGTATCTGCGGAAGACGGAAGGAGACGCGTGAGACAGACGAAGACGCCCTATCCGATGACCGACATCGCCCGGAGAGCCATCCTCGACGCGCACGGCCTTTCGGCACGCCGACCACGACACCGCGGATGGCGCGCCCTCTGCGTGCGCATGGTCCCGTGGCGCATCCGGTGGTGAAGACGACGGGCGCCGTACCTCAAAACCAGAAGGCCCCCGCCTCTCGGCGGGGGCACTTCCGCAGGCCCGGGGTCCGTTCGCACGCAAGAACGCCCGCGACCTCGCTCGAGTTACACGACTGCGCGGTGATGATCGCGGTGCGTCGAGGTGAACTCGACACCTCCGGCGCTTCCGGGCGGTCCGTCTGGGGCCGAGTCGTGTTCTGGGTCAATGACGTCGATGCGATGTACCGAGGCGCCCTTGCGGCTGGGTTCGCTCCGGAAGCCGCCCCGGCGGACGCATCGTGGGGCGAGCGCTATTTCCACATCGGGCAACCACCCTGCGGGAACCTGGTTTTCCGTCCAGACAGTCGACAGAGCCCCTGCCCGGAGTCCGTTCGCACCCGAGAGGCGCACCTACGAGATGTCCTCCCGCGCTGGCGCCCCCAATCTCTGCCGCGGGGTGCCAGATGACACCTCTCAGTTGGTGGCTGACGAGTGTCGCAGCCGCCGCTAAAGGCGGCCTTAAGGCCGGCGACGACCCGGCGTACGATGCGCGTCGGATGCGCTACGAGATACTCGGAGGGCTCCGGGTGTTGCGTGGTCAGGCGCAGGTCACGCTCGGGGGGCCCAAGGCGCAACGGCTGCTGGCTGCCCTCATGGTCGACGCACCGCGCGCAGTCGAGCGGGATGTGCTCGTCGAGCGTCTGTGGGGCGATCACCCCCCTGCCACAGCGAGGACGGCGCTCCAGGTCCACGTGAGCCACCTGCGACACGCGCTGGAGCCCGACCAGCGCGGGGGGGCGCGCTCTGTCGTGCGGACCACGGGTGAGGGCTATGTGCTCGAGATCGACCGGCCCCGGACCGACGCTGATCGTTTCGAGTCCCTGACGCGCGAAGCCGAGGACCTGGCCGTCGCGGATCCGGATCGGGCTCTCGGTGTGCTGGAGTCGGCTCGTGCGCTGTGGCGAGGCCGGCCGTGGGGCGCGCTCGCAGATCAGCCGTGGCTTCGGGGAGACGTGGCCCGGCTCGAGGAGCTACGGCGACGGGCAGACGAGCTCTGGGCGGACGTGCAGCTGGCGCTGGGCCGTCACGAGCTGATCGTCGATGCGCTCGCTCGGGCGGTGGAGCAAGAGCCGCTGCGCGAGCACCGCTGGGAGCAGCTGATGGTCGTGCTCTATCGGTGCGGCCGGCAGGCCGAGGCGCTACGCGCCTTTCAGGACGCACGTCGGACCTTGACCGAGGAGCTGGGCATCGAGCCGACGCCGGCCTTGCGGGCGCTCGAGCAGGCGGTGCTGGTCCAAGACCCGAGCCTCGACGCGCCGACGCGGCCGCCGCCGGCGCGTCCTCGCCACAACCTGCCCGCGGCTTTGACGAGTCTCGTCGGCCGCGAGGACGACCTGCGGGCCACGCGGAAGCTGGTGGAGGCGTCCCGGCTCGTAACGCTTACGGGGGTGGGTGGCGTGGGAAAGACGCGCCTGGCCGTCCAGTCCTCGGCCGACCTCGTTCCGCGATTCGCCGACGGCGCCTGGCTCGTCGAGCTTGCTCCTATTAGCGACCCCGGCCTCGTGCCCGGAAGCGTCGCTGCCACGCTCGGGCTCCGCGAACGGGGCGGCCAGTCGGTAGTGGACATGATCGCTGACTACCTTGCCGACCGGTCCCTCCTGCTTGTCGTCGACAACTGCGAACACGTCATCGACGCGGCAGCGCGGCTCGTGGACACACTTCTCAATGCCGCACCGAACCTCCACGTACTCGGTGCTAGCCGCGAGGCACTCGGGCTCCCCTACGAGCAGGTCTTGCGGGTACCGGTGCTCGAGGTGCCCGCACCCAGCGACGACACGGATGCCGACCGGCTCGCAGGGTCCGCGGCCGTGCGGCTGTTCGTCGAGCGCGCGCGCGCCGTGATGGCGAGTTTCGGACTGACCGCCGAGAACCAGGCCGACGTCGCTGAACTCTGCCGGCGCCTCGACGGCATCCCGCTGGCGCTCGAGCTCGCCGCCGTCCGAATCGACTCGATGACACCCGCCGAGATCGTCCACCACCTCGAGCACCGCTTCCAGCTCCTGGGCGTCGACCGCAAGCATGCGGGGCGGCACCAGACGCTGCGAGGCACCATCGACTGGTCGCACCAGCTGCTCGAGAGAAACGAGCAGACTCTGTTCTCCCGCCTCTCGGTGTTCGCCGGGGGGTGGACGATCACCACCGCGCGATCTGTAGCCGCTGGTAGCGGGCTCGACGAACCGACCGTGCTTGACGGCCTGGCCGGCCTCGTTCGGAAGTCGATGGTGGTTGCCGAGAGTGTGGCAAAGACGACCCGGTACCGGATGCTCGAGTCGCTGCGACGGTACGCACACGAGCGCCTCGTCAGCAGCGGCGAAGAGGTCGCCGTTCGTACCCGGCATGCCGAGCACTTCACCCGCCTGGTTGAGGGCCTCGCCGATGATGTGCGTGGCCCACGCCAGGACGCCGCATACCGCACGCTGCTCACGGAGCTCGACAACATCCGGGCCGCATTCGACTGGCACCTCGCGGCCGGCGACGCGGTCACAGCTCTTCGCCTTGTCCGGATCCTGCGCACGTTTTGGACCGAGCTCATGCCTTCCGAGGGTGTGCAGCGGGCGCTCGCGGCAGTCGCCCTTGGCGGCAACGCTTCCCCGGCGGCACGAGCTGGCGGACTCGCGGACGCCGCCTGGATCGGCTACGTCAGCGGGCGTGAAGAGTGCGCCCGTCACGCCGAGGAGAGCGTGGCCGTCTCGCAGGCCGCGGGCATCCCGCACGACCCCGAGGCGCTGTGCACTCTTGCCCTCGCTGACCTCTACGCCGGTCGCTTCGACCGCGCGCTAGCTCGCTTGGAGGAGGCGACCGTCGCCTCGCGAGCGATCGACGATCCGTACGAGATCGCAGCCGCGCTCACCGGCACGTGCATGGTGCGCGCAATCCTCGGCGACACCGACGCCGCGCTCGCCGCCGGCGAAGAGGCCGTCGCGATCGCGCGCGACCTGGGATACGTCACCCAGATCGCAGGGTCGCTCGGGGCCCTCGGGTTCGCGTGGGGAGCCCGCGATCTCGAACGCGGTGTCGCACTTCTCGATGAGAGTCTTGCACTGAAGAGCGACACCACCTACTCGGCACTAGCACGCGTAGTCAGCGGACATCTACGCGTCATGCTCGGCGACCACGACGGCGCACTACGCCTCTTCGGCGAGACACTCGAGATCTACGGGCAACTCGGCGACGCGTTCTACCTCCCGACCTCCCTCGAGGGCACGGCCGCCGCGCTGTGTTCGCGCGGGAGGGCAGCAGCCGCGGCGAGGCTGCTTGGCGCGTCAGAGGAGGTGCGCCGCAAGCTGACGCTTCCCGGCCTCCCCATCGAGATCGCGCTGCGGCAATCAGCGCTCGACATGGTCGCGGCCTCGGTCACCGAGGACGAGCGCGAGCGCGAGCTGATCGTCGGGCGGCGCTGGAGTGTGGAAGAGACGGTGGCCTACGCGCGCGGCGAGATCGCGTCGATCGACACCCCAATCCATCCCGGCTAGCCCTTCCACCAGAGCTGGTTCACTCGTTTGGACCAAGACTGCACTGTTGTCGGCGCCGCTCCGACAAGAGCCGCAACGGGGCTGAGGGCTGCGCCGAGATCTATCGCGCCGCGCTGAACGCGGCCCGGAGCCGCTGTCCATAACGATGCGGCCGGTCGTGCATTCGCTTGGCGTCGACGATCGACGGTCAACTGCGACTGCGGGAGGCCGCGCCCCACTTGTTCGAAGCCTTTCCTCACCAGCACGATGATTCGAGCGGAGCTAAGTTTCCCGGCCGCGACCGTGGTTGGCGTCGGGTCTTGGGGCCAACCGACGCGGGAAGGCGGGAGGCCCGCGGTCCTGTCACTTGGCCTCCCGCCTTCCACTTTCCTCCGAGGGCCCGTTGGCTTTCCCTCGGAGGGGGGCATGTCGAGACTCGCAGCCACCGCTAAAGCCGGCCTAAATCTCTCCGCTGTGATACCGACGTCCCCGTCAAAGACGGGCTCCGGCCCCAGTCGGCCTGCGACCCGGTCGTCGCGTTGCGCCCGCAAGGCGCTGAGCCATGAGGGCGGGACCGAACGCGGCACCGCTTGACCGCCCATAGCCGCTATCGACGTTCCCGAAGGCTGGCGGCGCCCGTGTGGTGCCGTTCATCGAGAGGTTCATCCGCGTCCCGAACGGGAAGGGAACCAGGAAGCCATTTGTCGGCTCGAGCACGGCCGATGAGCACGGCGCGAGGCCCCGAATTCGTAGGTCGGCGCCAACGTCGCCGTCAGTGGTCACAGCGCCACGCGATACATTCGCTGACTGCAGTCGACGAGGCTCCGTGGCGCGCATCATCTCGACCGCTACGACCAGCGGTGCCCGTAACAGCAGGTTTTCCTGTGTCGCCATCTTCACGGCGCGCAGGTAGCTGGCAGAACTCAGTGACGGGTCCGCTCCCGTGTGCATAAACGGGGTGGACCCGCTCGTTGCCCGATGTCCAGCATCGGGCGTTTGCCCTCCTGGACGCCGGGAGGGTGGTTAGTTACCGTCGTGGAGTTATTGGGCTGGCGGGCGGCCCAGGGGGTAGGGGTGCTCGTCGACGAGGCAACCGTTGCGGTCCTCGGGCATGGGTCGAATGAGCAAGGGCAGACTGACCGCTTCTTCTGCGGGCTTGAGTCGCGCTTCGTTGCGCCTCCAGGGTCGCCGTCCGTCCTCGGACCCTTGGCCTGGCCCTAGACGAATGACTGGCGACCGCGATCAATGCGGATTGTTGCGTGCACGCGCTCCACCGTCTCGGTTGCGAGAAGGAACCGCGCTTACACGTTTATGGAGGTAAACATGACGAAGCCAGTGAGATTCATACTCGCGACGGCGGTTCTGGTTGCGCTCTTTATGGTCGCTGCCAGCCAGGTCGCCTTCGCAGGTAGCCCACACTTCGTGGAGGTCACCGCGACACGAAGTGGCAATACGCTCACCGTGTCGGGCAAGGAAGCCGGTCTCGGCAATGAGGACCAGGTCCACATCGTGGTCAGCGCCACCGCGCAGTGCATCAACGGTGGCGACAAGCACCCCAAGGCCGCCAACAAGCAATCCGTGTCTGCTGCGGGTGACTTCCCGGTGCAGAACGGCAAAGCCAACTTCACCCTCTCGGTGACGGCGACGTTCCAACCCAACTGCAGCCCACCGATGACGGTGGCCTTCACCAATGTGACCGTGACCGATACGACCAGCGGGATATCAAGAAACCTCACAGGCACTTTCTGAGACAACGAGAGATAGCAAGTCTGTCCGCGTGCGGGAGGGGCGGGTAAGTAACCGCCCCTCCCCATCTTTTGCGCTGATTCCGCAAACCGAGAGCACGCGACGCCCGCCGAACTAGGACCGAGGATTGCTAACCCGTGACAGTCAGTCGCACCCGCGGGTTTCTCTATTCGCTCGCCCGGCTCTTGGGCGACTATCAGGCCGTGAAGCGCGGCCGTGTCGGGAACCGCGCCGTCGCCCAGGCCAAAAACTCGTCAATGCGTCAAGAGGCTCGCTAAGGCTTCACGGCGTTCCAACTGCGCGACCTGAGCACGGAGCCTGTCGATCTCCCGCAACGCGGCTTTCTCCGGGGTCATCAGTCCCGACTAGACGAGCGCGGCGTTCTTCTGCGCGTCGGCAGTGTCGCTCTGGGCGTCGCGGTCGCGCTCGCGGCGAGGATGCCGACGACGAGCGCCACAACGGCGCCCACCGTCACGAGTGAACGACACACCGCCGGGCCGCTTCGGTTGCGGTTCCGTGCCATGTAGAGCTCCCCCGTGCCGGTCTCCTAGTCGTGCGCGTCGTCAGGCGCGGACATCGCCTGCGAGCAGCTCCGCCATGTTGCCGTAGTAGAAGCGCGATTGGGCGTCGCCGCCCGTGGTCGAGAGCGCTTCCTGGAACTTCGCCAGCGGATCCCTTCCACCCTCGGGGTGCGGGTAGTCCGACGAGAACATGAACAGCTCCGGTCCCGCCTGTTCGATCATCCAACCCACCGGCTCACCCGCGAACGGCGTGAACTTCAAGTGGCGGCGGACGTATTCGAACGGCGCGAGCTCGAGCGTGCGCAACGGCTCCTCGGTACGTTTGAACGCGCGCTGTCCGTAGTCGAGCTGACGCAGCCAGGACACCACCCACCCAGCCCCCTGCTCGATGCACCCGCCCCGCAGCTTGGGAAAGCGGTCGAACAACCCGTCGTAGATCAACACGCCGAGGAACAGCGCGGGCGAGTGGGGGATCGCGAGGTAGTCCTTCGAGCGGACGTTCTCGCCGCCGCCGAGGTGATCCGTGACGGGCATGTCGTTGTTGTGGAACGCGGGATCCACAAGGCGCCCGCCACCCCCGACGTGCAGCACGAACGGCACGTTCGCCTCACTGAGCGTGTCCCAGAAGCCATCGAGGTCGGGATGCGTGGGCGCGCGCTCACCGGCGGCTGTCGACGGCACCATGACCGCCGCGCAACCGTTGTCGATGGCCTCGGTCGCCAGCGCGACCGCCCGCGCCGGGTCCACGAGGGGGACGAACGCAACCGGCAGCAGGCGCGCGTCACCCGAGCAAAAGCTGACCATGGCGCGGTTCTGCGCCGCACTGCCCGCATAGAGGCGGACGAGGTCCCGCCCGGCGTACATCGTTGTCGCGAACGTGGCGAAGACGAGCTGGCCGTCGAAGCCGAGCAGGTCGAGCGCCCGGCTCCGTTCCTTCGGGTCGAACGCGCCCAGCGCCAGCCAGCCCTTGTCGTGGAGGAGCCGCTCCTCGGCGGCTGCGGCCACCGCCGTGTCCGCCCGGCGGGCGGCCGCGCCCGCCATCGCGCTCTCGAGCAGCGGCGCGAACGCGTCCATCGCCCGACGTCGGAGTCGGTCTCGCTGGCCCGGGTCGATGTGCTCGTCGAGGAAGTCGGCCAGCTCCATGACGTGGCTGTCCGCGTCGAGGATCTGGCGATCGCCCGCGTACGTCATGGTGGCCCCTCAGATGCTCCGAGCCGCCGGTGACAACCTGTCACCGCGTCTGGTGACAGAATGTCACTGTGCCCGAGACGAGCGCAAGGCCGTCGGTCCCCCCCGAAGGGACCGACGAGGTCGAGGCGGTCGAGCACCAGGGTCTCGAGTCGGCCCGTTTCACCCGCGCCGAGCGTCGCGACGCCCTCCTCGACGCCGCCGTCGCCCTCGTCACCTCGGGTGAGCTCGCGGCCGTGTCGATGGAGACCGTCGCCGAGCGCGCCGGCGTGAGCAGGCCGCTCGTCTACAAGCACTTCGCCAACCGCAACGAACTCCTCGCCGCGGTCTACCGGCGCGAAGCGGTGCACCTGCACCGCCAGCTCGCCGCCGAAGTCGGGGCTGCCGACACTGTCGAAGCCATGTTCCGCACCCTCATTCGGGCCGCGCTCCGCGCCGCCGACCGGCGCGGGCACGTGTTCGCCGCCCTCCGCGCGGCCGGCGGCTGGAACCGGGAGCTGCGCCACGAGCAGCGCGCCCGCGACGCCGATACGGTGCGCGCGTTCTCAAGGCGCGCGATGCGCGAGCTCGGCATCGACCGCCGCCAGGCCACTGCCGGAACCGCCACCTTGCTCGCCGCCATCGACCCCGTCCTCGCGCAGTGGCGCCTCCGGCCCACGCCCGAACACGCCGCGCTGCTCGAAGACATCTACATGGGCATGGTGCACGGCGTTTTCGACGCGCTGCAGGCCGGACGCTCCTCGGATTAGCCCGCCCTCGCTACTGACCCTCCGAAGGCCCGTGGCTCAGACCACTGCCCGGAATCGCGAGACCTGCGTCGGTCGGGCGCCGTGTTCACACCCTCGCGCTTGCCGGTGGGCCAATTCGCCTTATCAGCCGAACGTGGCTCAGGCTGGGCCAATTCGCCGAAACGATGCGCGCGCATCATTTTGGCGAATCGGCCCACCCTGCGGGCCCGTGGGCGTGTCCAAGCTCGGACGACTTGTCGAACGCCGGTCTGCCGTCAGGCGTAAGCGGAGAGGGGTTACCCCAAGAGAACATGGGACGCCCGGCGGAGCGCCCCGTCCCCGCACGCGTTGCGGGCGCTTCCGCCGTGACCGGATTCCGAAGTGTGGCTGGCTGTTCACGATCGGATACGCGCACCCGCACTTCTGGCAGATCGTGCTCGCGCTGGCGCGATCGGGAGACGGCCACGCCTAATACGCCACAGCCTCGCCGACGTAACGCAGACACCGCAAACAGATGCCACTGTTCAGGGACGCCTTTGAGCTCGTGCTCCCCTCGATCGTCGAACTCGATGTCGGACCCCGCCACGAGGTCTTTGATCGTGCTAGAGACCAATATCTCGGAGGCCCGGGCAAAGTCGCAGACACGCTGGCCGATGTGCACCGCGACGCCGCCGACGTCATCGCCTCGAACCTCGACTTCGCCCGCATGCAAGCCGATCCGCACCTCGAGATGTAGGGCAGAGGCCGCATCGCGGATCGCGCACGCACAACGGATCGAGCGTGCCGGTCCGTCGAAAGTGGCGAGGAAACCGTCACCGACCACCTTCACTTCGCGGCCACGGAAAGCTGCCAGCTCATGACGGACGGCGGCATCGTGTGCATCGAGGAGCTCTGTCCACCGGCGATCACCGAGCGACGAGGCCAATTCGGTGGAGCCCACCACATCAGTGAACATGACGGTCGCGAGAACGCGGTCGGCCTTGGCTGGTACGCGAACGCCGGTGAGGAACTCCCGAATCTCCTCGATGACGGCATCGGTGTCGCCAGCCCACGGAAAGTGGTCTTGACCTGGAAGATCGACGTAGCGGGCGTCTGGGATCTGTTCGGCCATCCAACGTCCCGCCCGCCAATTGACCACACGGTCCCCGTGTCGGTGGAGCACCAACGTCGGCACGCGCAAGGTAGGCAGCACGCCACGTACATCGATGTCGAGGAACATGCCAAAGAGCGCAGTCAAGCCATCGGGGCTGATGCCGGCGCGGCGGTAACGGCCCAGCCACTCCTTGGCTCGGGGATCATCGGCGAGGGAGGGAGCCCAGATCTCCATGTCATCACCGGTGTGCAGCGACGGTACGAGGAACTCGGACGCTGACTCGACCAGCCCCTCGGCAGGAGGCGCCCAGGGATAATCGGGTGCTTGCGTCGATCGCGCCATGCCGCCGTGCAGCACCAACGCCTGCGTTCGCTCCGGGTGGCTGGCGGCGAATAACAAGCTCAGCGGTGCTCCTTCGGAAACCCCCATAACGACAGCACGCTCTGATCCCGCCGCGTCCATGACGGAGCGGACATCGTCCATTCGCTGCTCAAGCGTCGGGACGCCGACCGACCGATCCGACAACCCAGTGCCGCGCTTGTCGAACATGATCACCCGGTTGAAGGAAGCGAGGCTCCGAATGAAATGAGCCATGCCCGGGTTCTCCCACTCGAGGTCCAGGTGACTCACGAAGCCGGGGACGAGCACCAGATCGCGATCATTTCCGCCAACGACCGCGTATGCGATGTGAACCTCGTCGCTCTGCGCGTACCGAACGGGTGTCGGCTGCACCACTCGCCCCAGGCTACCGAGGCGAAGGACTCAAAAGGCGAGGCCGGCCCAGGTCGATCGTTCTTGCGCCCTTCGGCAAGCGCAAACTCGCCGCGCGCGAAGGGAGCACGTGTGATCGCGATCCCTGCACTGCAACCCTTGCGAATCGTGCTCGACCCCGTCAGCCCGCCGCCTCGGCGACGAGGTGTCGACGCCCTGCCTCGAGCCGGAGCGGACGGCCGAGTCAACGGCGTCGGGCGAGCGCGGTGGAGCCGACGCCGACTCGCGCGGTATTTGCTGACCGGCAGGAGGAGACGTGAGAACCAGCGCCCTGCGACCGTTCGTCAGGATGAGTCGAGCTCGGACCAGTCGAAGCCCTTGAGCGGTTTGGAGCTGCGGAAAACGAACCTGGACTCCTCAGGCGGCTCGTGCACCTCCAACTCATGGAGAACCGCTAGCCCAGTCACGGCTCGGCCGTCATCCAACTCCACAATGACGCTGCACTCGTCGGAGATGTCGAAGAGCTTGTCGGCAATGGCGAGATAGACCTCCCACGACTGCGAGCCGTCGTCGGCTCGGTCAGCAACGAAGGTGCCGTTGCTGATGCGGCGCGGGTGTCCTCCTTCGATCCAGAGCTTCCGAACACCATATGACTGCGACTCCATCGACCCGTGACTCTAGAGCGCAGCCTGTTGTCTTCGACCGAAGACGCGAACGCTCAGCGGGTCGCGAACCCGCTCGCATCGTGCTGCCGAAAGCTACAAATGATCGGCCGCGATGGTGGCTTGCGCCCGCTCAGGCAGCACGGAGTGCGGCAGTTCAAAGCCAAGTGGCTCAAGCGGGCTGCGGCCACCCTCTAATGCGCCACAGCCTCGCCGACGTAGTACGGCCATATGAGGAGCGCGACCACGATCTGCCAGAAGTGCGGGTGCGCGTATCCGATAATGAACACCCAGCCACCGAACCACAGACCACTCACCGTGGTCCCGCTAGTGCCAGATCGCGGGGGCGGCCGTGCCCTGGGTTCCTCCGGCAGGCGCGGTCGTCACCGCTAAGGCCGAATGTCGGCCGTACCGCCTTCTCCTCCTGAGCGGACGGTACGGTCATCCGAAGTTGTCGGCCGCCGGTCCTCCTCCTTGGAACTGGGCTACCCCGTCGGCCGACCTGATCGCGACGGTGTCGCCGGGATAAGCCCGTACGTGTGCAGCGGGTGCCGGTTCGGCCAGCACGGTCACGGTCGTGTCCCCGTCCACATATTCGGCGGGGACTCGGCCGCGCGCTCGAATACCGTCGGCGTCATGGCTCGGAAGCTGCTGCTCGCGGTCCGGCCTCCGAAGCCGGTTAGCCGGATGACCGACGAAGAGCGCCACGCCTGGGCGGTGGAGATCTTCGAGGAGTTCCGCCGCAGGATGCCCTCAGAGCCTCGGAGCTAACCGCGCTCGAACGCCGGTTCCGGGGAACACCCGTTCCAGGCGAACCTCCGTTCCCCTCACGTGCTCTCAGAGGCCGCGCAGGATGGGCCGTAGAGCCCCTCGATTGACGGGCCCGGTGTCCGGTGCCCGGCTACTGCTCCTGTGTGAGTTTCCCGCTTGGCTCGCTTGCGCCACATCCTGCGCGCTCGGCTCGGGGAAGCGAGGTAGACGGGCTTACCGCCACGAGGAGGGAGCCGCGCCTCCGCCTTGCGCCGCTCCACTTCCCGCGGCCCGAAGGCGGCGTCTAAGTACTCCCGGCCTGGGTGCCCGGTCATCGGTTCCGAAGGTACCGGGCGTTAGCGTGACCGGCGCATCCGACCGTCCGACCGGCGTCGGATACTTTCTCGCTCAAGTGTTCAGCCGCTGCACGGTGCGCATTGCGTTCTCTGCCATCGCTTTAGCGTTAGGCCCGAGAGAACTGCGGAGTACGTTCGCCCGGATTTCGCGATTGGGGCGCGACAGGGAGGCTGTGCCATGACGATCACCCCGGAACGGCAGAAGGTCGATCGGGACGAGGTCTTCCTCGAGTACACGAAGAGCATCTGCCCCGTCTGCAAGACCGTCACCGACGGCGAGGTCAATGTCAAGGACAACCGGGTCTTCCTGCGCAAGCGGTGTGCCGAGCACGGGCAGTTCGAGGCGCTGCTCTACTCCGACGCCGAGATGTACTTCGACTCCCTGCGGTTCAACAAGCCGGGGACGATCCCCCTCGAGACCCAGACCGAGGTCAAGGACGGCTGCCCGCTCGACTGCGGCCTCTGCCCCGAGCACAAGCAGCACGCCTGCCTCGGGATCATCGAGGTCAACACCAACTGCAACCTCGACTGCCCGATCTGCTTCGCCGACTCCGGCCACCAGCCCGACGGCTTCTCGCTGTCCATGGACCAGGTCGAGGCCGGCCTCGACGCGTTCGTGCGCTCCGAGGGCGAGCCCGAGGTTGTGATGTTCTCGGGCGGCGAGCCGACCATTCACCCCGAGATCCTCGGCTTCATGCGCATGGCTGCCGAGAAGGGCGTGAAGATCGTCAACCTCAACACCAACGGCATGCGCCTCGCCCACGACCGCAAGTTCATGAAGGACCTGTCCGAGCTGCCGAAGCGGCCCAACATCTACATGCAGTTCGACGGCTTTGAAGAGCGTACGCACACCGAGATCCGCGGGCGCGACCTGCGCAACGCCAAGCAGAAGGCGCTCGACCACTGCGCCGAGTTCGGGCTCAACGTCACGCTCGTCGCCGCCGTCGAGCGCGGCCTCAACGACCACGAGCTCGGCGACATCGTCCGCTTCGGGATCAAGCACCCCGCGGTTCGGTCGGTGGCGTACCAGCCGGTCACGCACTCGGGCCGCCACGTCGAGTTCGACCCGATGAACCGGCTCACGAATGCCGACATCGTGCACGGGCTTGCGGACCAGTGCTCCGAGTCGTTCCGGGAGTCCGACTTCTTCCCGGTTCCGTGCTGCTTCCCGACGTGTCGCAGCATCACGTACTGCCTGGTCGACGGCGACAACGTCGTCCCGATCCCGCGACTGGTCCAGATCGAGGACTTCCTCGACTACGTGAGCAACTGGGTCATGCCCGACATGTCGGTGCGGGGCGCGCTCGAGAAGCTCTGGAGCGCGTCGGCCGTGCCCGGCACCGAGATGACGTCCGAGCAGCTGGAGTGCGCGACGTGTGGCGTCGACCTGCCCGAGGCGCTCAAGGAGATCACCGACAAGGCATTCATGATCGTCATCCAGGACTTCCAGGACCCGTACACGCTGAACGTGAAGCAGCTCATGAAGTGCTGCGTCGAGGAGATCACGCCGGACGGTCGCCTCATCCCGTTCTGCGCCTACAACTCAGTCGGCTACCGAGAGGAGGTCCGCGAGCAGCTCTCGGGGGTGTCGGTGCCGACGATCGTGCCGAACGCCGACGAGCTGCAGCCGGTGCTGCTCACGACCAAATACGGGTCGAAGACCTTCGGCAACGGCGACGCCGACGGGCCCGCCGAGCCCTCCAGCACGTGGCGGCTGACGCGACCAACGTGGGGAAGAACCTGCGATGAGCACCGCCGAGGCATTGCCCTCGGCCGAGGAGCTCAAGCTCTGCTGCGCCAGCGCCTATCAGCGTGATGCGGTCGCGCTGATCCTGGGTGAGAGCTACCACCCGGGCGGGCTCGACCTGACCCGGCGCCTGGCCCGCGCCCTCCAGCTCCGACCGGGCGCTCGGGTGCTCGACGTCGCCAGCGGACCGGGCACGACCGCGTTCCTGCTGGCGTCCGAGTTCGGCGTCGAGGTGGACGGCGTCGACCTCGGCGACCTCACCGTGGCGAAAGCCAACGCAACCGCGGCCGCCGAGGGACTCGGTGAGCAGGTTCGGTTCCACGTCGGTGACGCCGAACGCATTCCGCTGCCGGACGCTTCTGTCGACGCCGTCGTATGCGAGTGCGCCTTCTGCACGTTCCCCGACAAGAAGACCGCCGCCGCCGAGATGGCACGCGTGCTCGAGCCCGGCGGTCGGGTCGGGATCACCGACGTGGCGCTCGATCCTGCGCGCCTCGACGCCGAGTTGCGGTCGCTGGCGGGCTGGGTCTCCTGTCTCGCCGACGCCCGTCCCGTCGAGGAGTACGTCGAGCTGCTCGCAAGCGCCGGGCTCGTCGTCACGCACACCGAATCCCACGACGACGCGCTGGCCCGGATGATCGAGCAGATCGATGCGCGGCTTGTCGCGTTTCGGATGGCGAAGCTTCCCGCGCTGGCCGACGTCGACTTTGACCTGGCTCGGGAACGCAACGCGCAGGCGGCGCGCGCGGTGCGCGACGGGATCGCCGGGTACTCGCTGCTGGTGGCCCAAAAGGGGTAAGCCCAGGTGACCGCCGCGATCTTCCTCCTTGCTCTGGGTCTCGCGGCAGCGAACGGCGCCAACGACGTGCCGAAGACGGTGGCGACCCTCGCCGGCGCCGGCGTCACCCGCTATCGCACCGCGATCGTGTGGGGCGCGTGCGCAACGCTGGTCGGTTCGCTGGTGTCGCTGACCTTCGCCAATCAGCTGACGAAGCTGTTCTCGAAGGGGATCGTCACGGCAGCACCCACGCCTGCGTTCACCCTGGCCGTCTTGGTGGGGACCGTTGCGTGGGTGGCCTTCGCGACTGTCACGCGTCTCCCCGTCTCGACCACCCAGGCCTTGGTCGGCGCGCTCGTGGGCGCCGGGATACTCCTCGGGGCAGACGCAGTGAACTGGCGCGCCCTCCCGAAGAAGGTTCTCTTGCCCGCGCTGCTCGCGATCGGTGTCGCGTACGCGATCTCGTTTCTGCTCAACCTCTTTCGGTTCTGAGCGCCGGAATGCATCTGCGTGGGCGTCGAAGCACCTGCCGGCGCGCCCACCGCTGACCCGAGCGGCGTCGCTACGTTCAGTCCACCGCCGAGCACGCTTCCCCGGTTACACGTGACGGTCGGGACGGTCGACGAATGTCGCGTGCATGGGAAGCATGGCAAGCGACTCGATATCACGGTCAATGGGCTGCACTGGTTGTCGAGCGGAGCCGCGAGCGCCGCGCGCGGCCTCAACGACACGCCAAAGATCGTCGCCGTCGGCGCGTTCGCGCTCGTGCCTGCCGGGATGAGCTCACGCAGCGTGCTGCTGTGCGTCGCGGGGGCGATGGCGATCGGGTCGATCCTGTTCGGGACCCGCGTCGCTCGTCGCCTCGGCGAAGACGTCGTGCACATGGACCACGTCGAAGGGTTCAAGGCCAACCTCACGACGGCAGCGCTGGTTGGCCTGGCCGCCAACCGTGGGCTACCGCTGTCGACGACGCAGGTGTCCAGCGGCGCCATTACTGGCGCGGCCGGCTCGCATCCCTCCCGCCTGAATGGCGGGACGCCACGCGACTTCGCGATCGCGTGGACCGTGACACCCTTGTCCGCCGCCCTCGTCGTGGCGGCCGTCTTCGCGCTGGTGCGCTAGGCGGTCACCGCGTCCGTCGAACCCAGCGCCTCGCGCACCTCGGCCACACGTGCCGGAACAATCGACCACCAGACCCAGCGCCCGCGCTTCTCGCCGGTGATCAGCCCTGCATCGGCGAGCACCTTGGTGTGGTGGCTCACCGTGGGCTGACTGCGGTCGAGCGGCGCGAGGAGATCGCAGGCGCAAACCTCACCGGCGGCCGCAATGAGGCTCAGCAGCCGAAGCCGCACCGGGTCGGCGAGCGCGGCGAAGACCTGAGCCAGCTCGCCGGCCTCGGACTCCCGCAGCGGAGCCTCGAGCACGGGCGCGCAGCAGCCGGCGACTTCGGCTCTCTGGTCCGCCACGAGGCACCCTCCGGCAACGTATTGACACCGCTCAATGTATCTGCGATGATCGATGTATCGACGAGCGCCAATCTATCAGTCTTCAGCAGGAGGAGCGATGAGTCGGGTACAGCTGGCCCTCAATGTGACGGACCTCGAAGCGGGGATCGCGTTCTACTCGAAGCTGTTCGAGACCCCGCCGGCGAAGGTGCGCCCGGGCTACGCCAACTTCGCGATCGACGATCCTCCGCTCAAGCTCATCCTCATCGCCGGTCACGGCGATCCCGGGACGCTCAACCACTTGGGTGTCGAAGTGGGATCGACGGAGGAGGTTGCGGCGACACAGCGACGCCTGGCGGGCGAGGGGCTTCCGACCGCCACCGAGGACGAGGTCGCCTGCTGTTACGCGGTGCAGGACAAGGTGTGGGTGGACGCCCCCGATGGCGAGCCGTGGGAGATCTACACCGTGCTCGCCGACGTCGAGATGCCCGGCGGCGAGCTTCGCACCGTCGAGCCCGCGAGCGTGGCAATGAGCTGCGACTCGGCGCCCGAGTCAGCCGCGCGCTGCTGCTGACCGACTGGCACGAACGAGGAGTGCCTCAAGCACTCTTGACTCAAGTATCTCTGAGCTAAATACTGGCGGGCATGCCGGAGCCGTCCCTCGCAGAACGCGCTCGACGACACGCGGCGCTTGGAGATCCGGTCCGATTGGCCATCGTCGAAGAGCTCATCTCCTCGGACCGCACTTCGCTCGAGCTCCAGGAGCGTTCGGGTCTGGCGTCCAACGCGCTCGCGTACCACCTCGACGTGCTCGAGCAGGCCGGACTGATCACACGCTGCCAGTCGAGCGGCGATCGGCGCCGGCGCTACATCTGCCTTCGTCGATCTGCATTGCCTGACAGCCCGGCCCGAGAAGTCGTCGTGCCGGAGTCCGCTCTTTTCATCTGCACTCAGAACTCGGCTCGCTCACCGCTCGCCGCGGCGCTGTGGCGTCAGCTCACGTCGAACTCGGCAACGTCCGCCGGCACGCATCCGGCATCGCAAATCCACAACGGCGCGGTTGCCGCGGGCCGCCGAGCAGGCGTCGACCTCAGCACCACGCGCCCTCGACATCTCGACGAGGTCAGTACGCCTCCGGCGCTCGTCGTGACCGTGTGCGACCGCGCCCACGAAGAGCTTGATCCCGAGCCCGACTGGTTGCACTGGTCGTTACCTGACCCGGCTGAGATCGGAACCAAGGCCGCGTTCGACGCCACGGTGCGAGAGCTTCGGGATCGCATCTCAACACTTGCCGACACGGCAGCATGACCGACCTCGCGCATGAGCCCATAGCGGGCACCGGTGGCATCGAGCTCGATCTACTTCGGCGGCTGGTCGCCGAAGCACTCGGAACCGGTTTGCTCCTCATCGCGATCGTCGGGTCAGGAATCATGGCCAGCCGCTTGTCCCCCGACGATGTCGGCCTGCAGCTGTTGGAGAACGCAGCTGCTACCGCGGCCGCGTTGATCGGTCTCATCCTCATGCTCGGCGCGATCTCGGGTGCGCACTTCAACCCGGTCGTGACGCTTGTTGATCGCGCCTTCGGCAGCATCACGACACGTGACACCGGTCTGTACATCGCCGCCCAGATCAGTGGTGGTTGCCTCGGCGCGATGCTGGCCAACCTCATGTTCGAGCTGCCCGCCATCGACCCGTCGAGCAAGGTGCGCTCGTCGGGCGCGCTGTGGCTGTCCGAGATCATCGCCACGGCCGGCCTGCTGCTGGTGATTCATGGCTGCGTACGCACGGGACGCGCCAACGTGGTCGCATTTGCCGTAGGCATCTGGATCGGCGGCGCCTACTGGTTCACCTCATCAACCAGTTTCGCCAACCCCGCCGTCACCATCGGACGGACGCTGTCCGACACCTTTGCCGGCATCAAGCCTTCGTCAGTGCCGATGTTCGTCCTCATGCAGCTCCTGGGCGCGGCCGCCGCCTATGGATTGATCCGGCTGCTCTATCTCGCATCTTCCCCGAGGAGGCACCATGCCGACCATCGATGACTTGAGCACCGCCCAAAAACACCTCATCCACACCTCGGCCGCGCGCCTCCAAGACAAGTTCCGAGGAATCTTCGGCCCCGAGACCATCGAGCGTTATATCAACGACAGCCTCGATCAGCTTCTGCCCAATTCCGAAGTCATCAGCTTCGTGCCCATCTTCGTCGAGCGCTTCGCCAAAGAACGACTTCGCGCGCTTGCGAAGATCGAAGGCAAGCTGATCAGCGACCGACCCAGCGTCATGTTCCTATGCGTGCACAACGCCGGCCGCTCCCAGATGGCCTCCGGTTGGCTCAAGCACCTCGCCGGTGATCATGTCGATGTGTTCTCCGGTGGGTCGGAGCCTGCGAGCACCGTCAACCCGGCTGCCATCGAGGCCATGGCCGAGGTGGGGATCGACATTCGTACCGAGTTCCCCAAGCCTTGGACCGACGAGATCGTGCGCGCCGCCGATGTCGTCGTCACCATGGGGTGCGGTGATGCCTGCCCCGTCTACCCGGGCAAGCGCTACGAGGACTGGGTGCTCGACGACCCCGAGGGTCTCGACCTCGACGCGGTCCGGCTCATTCGCGACGAGATCCGCGGACGTGTCGAAAAGCTCATGGCGGATCTCGGGCTCGCTTCCGAGTAGATCAGGGTCGTCAGCCGCGCCTGCAGCGAACTCCGTGGCGCGATCCGGGTCGGCGTTCGGTTCAGGGCGCTACGCCGCGCCACGCGGACGTCGCGTAGGGTCGCGGTGCCCCCCGAGGCAGGAGGAACGCCGTGACATCCGCCGTCGCCGCCCAGCCCGCCGCCGGCACCGTCGCCGTCCGGGCCGAAGAGGTCACGAAGATCTACGGCACCGGTGACACCGCGGTGCGGGCCCTCAACAACGTCACTGTCGAGTTCGCCGCCGCCCACTACACGGCGATCATGGGCCCGTCGGGTTCCGGCAAGTCGACGCTGCTGCACTGCCTCGCCGGCCTCGACCGGGTGACGGCGGGGCGCGTGGTCATCGGCGACATCGACATCACCGCGTCCTCCGAGAAAGAGCTGACGATTGTCCGTCGGGACAAGATCGGATTCGTCTTCCAGTCCTACAACCTGATCCCGACCCTCAACGCCATCGAGAACATCACGCTGCCGCTGTCTCTCGCGGGCCGGAAGCCCGACAAGTCGTGGCTCGACCGGGTGATCTCGACGGTCGGCCTCGCCGACCGGCTCACGCACCGACCGTCCGAGCTCTCCGGCGGGCAGCAGCAGCGGGTCGCCGTTGCCCGAGCTCTCGCCAGCCGCCCGCAGGTGATCTTCGCCGACGAGCCGACCGGCAACCTCGACTCCAAGGCGAGCGCCGAGATCCTCGGCTTCATGCGGCAGGCGGTCGACGAGCTGCGCCAGACCATCGTGATGGTCACGCACGACCCCGTGGCCGCGGGCTACTCGGACCGGGCGGTGTTCCTCGCCGACGGGCAGATCGTCGCCGAGATGCAGAACCCGACCGCCGACACTGTGATCGAGCGCCAAAAGGATCTCGGCGAGTAGCCGCGTGGCCCGCTTCACGATCAAGGGGCTGCTCGCGCACAAGCTCCGCTTTGCGCTGACGGCGCTGGCGGTGATGCTCGGCGTCGCGTTCATGTCGGGGACGATGGTGCTCACCGACACGATCTCGCGGACGTTCGACAACCTGTTCGCCGATGTGAACCGCGGAACCGACGCCTACGTGCGCAGCCGGCAGTCGCTATCGAGTGGCTTCGGCGGACCGGCCCGGAGGCAGCGCGGCCGCGTGCCCGCTTCGCTCGTCCCCGAGATCCAGTCTGTCGATGGCGCCGAGGCCGCCCAAGGCAACCTGGGGTTCTATGCGCAGCTCGTCGACAAGAAGGGTGATGCCATCGGCAGCCCCGGACAGGGCGCCCCGACGTTCGGATTCAACTGGGTGCCGAACCCCAAGCTCGAGCCGTACCGGATCCAGCCGGGAGGACACCCGCCCCAAGAGCCCGACGACGTGGTCATCGATGCCGCGTCGGCCAAGGACGCAGGGTTCAAGGTCGGCGACCAGGTCGACATCCTCACCCAGGCGCCGCCCCACCGGTACCAGATCGTCGGCATCGCCAAGTTCGGCGATGCGGACAGCGCGGCGGGCTCGACGGCCGCGCTCTTTACGACTCCGACCGCGCAGGTCATCACCGGCGCCGGCGACCAGTTCAATTCGATCTCGGTCGTCGCCAAGGGCGGCGTCTCGCAGGAGACGCTCAAGACCCGCATCACGAAAAAGCTGAACGACAAGACGTATCAGGTCCTCACCGGCGCCGAGATCACCAAGGAGAACCAGACCGACATCCAGAATGCGCTCTCGTTCTTCAACATCGCGATGGTGATCTTCGCCCTCATCGCACTGTTCGTCGGGAGCTTCATCATCTTCAACACGTTCTCGATCGTCGTCGCGCAGCGGGTTCGCGAGATGGCCCTGTTGCGCGCTATCGGAGCCAGCGGACGTCAGGTGATGGGCTCGGTCCTGACCGAAGCGGTGCTGGTCGGGTTGTTCGCGTCACTCGTCGGCCTCGGCGCCGGAATCGTGCTCTCCAACGCGCTGAAAGCGCTGATCAATGCGTTCGGATTCGACATCCCCGCCGGCGGCACGGTGGTCAGCGCACAGACGGTGATCGTCGCACTCCTCGTCGGTTCCGGTGTGACGATCCTCTCGGCAATCGTGCCGGCACGGAAGGCGTCTCGCGTGCCTCCGGTCTCGGCGATGCGCGACGTCGCGACCGAGGGCCGGCCACATTCGTGGCGTCGTGTCCTCATCGGCTTCGGTATTACCGGGCTCGGGGTGCTCTCACTCTTCGCCGGGCTGTTCGGTAGCGCAGGGATCCAGTTCGTCGGCCTGGGCGCGCTGATTGTTTTCATCGGCGTGTTCGTGCTCGGGCCCGTCATAGCGCGGCCACTGAGCGACGCGATCGGCTGGCCGGCCGCGCGGCTGCGCGGCATCACCGGCACGCTGGCGCGCGACAACGCCATGCGAAATCCCAGGCGCACGTCGGCGACCGCGGCCGCGCTCATGATCGGTGTCGCCCTCGTGGGTTTCATCACGATCTTCGCGGCATCGACCAAACGGTCGATCGATGTCCAGGTCGACCGGGCGTTCAAAGCTGATTACGTGATCAGCACGGGCGGCTTCGGCGGCGGCGGGTTTGGCGGCTTCAGCCCGATGCTCGCCGATGATGTCGCAAAGCTCCCGCAGGTGGGTGCGTCGAGTCCGCTGCGGTTCAACGAAGCCGAATTCGACGGGTCGCAGAAGTTCTTCACCGCGCTGCAGCCGCAATCGGCCAACGATCTCTTCGACCTGAAGGTCGAGGACGGGCGGGTCGCGGACCTCGGACAGCCCGCGACCCTGGCCGTGTCGCGGGCCGTCGCCGACGATCACAACTGGAGGATCGGTAGCCGGGTCCCGGTGGGATTCCCGAACGGCACCACCGACCTCACGGTGAGGATGATTTACGGCAGTGGCACGAAGGAGGGCTTGTCCGACTACGCCATCTCGATCGCGACGTACAACGAGCACTACACGAACCAGCTCGACCAGCAGGAGTACGTCAAGCTCGCGCCGGGCGTGAGCCCAGCCGAGGGGCGCAGGGCGCTCGACCGAGTCCTGAAGGCGTACCCCAACGCCGAGCTGCAAGACCGCACCGAGTTCAAAGCGGCGCAAGCGGCGCAGATCAATCAGCTGCTCGGCCTGATCTACGCGCTGCTCTTCCTTGCAGTGGTGATCGCGCTCATCGGCATCGCCAACACGCTGGCGCTCTCGATCTACGAGCGAACCCGTGAGCTCGGGCTGTTACGCGCGGTGGGGATGAGCCGGCGGCAGCTGCGTTCGACCGTGCGCTGGGAGTCGGTGATCATCGCCCTGCTCGGTACGTTCCTCGGGCTCGCGATCGGCCTGTTCTTCGGCTGGGCTGTCGTCGAGGCGCTCAAGGACGAGGGCATCACCGAGTTCGCGCCTCCCGGCGGTCAGCTCTTATTGGTCGTGATCATCGGCGGGATCGCCGGCGTGATCGCCGCCATCGGTCCCGCCCGCCGCGCCGCCAAGCTCGACGTGCTTCGCGCCGTCACCCACGAGTAGACGTGGGCCATCGTCTGGTGCGCGGTAGCCCCTCCGGATAGTCCGTCGCCAGCAACTCGTCCGGTAGGAGCTCGAAGAGGACATAGCGATCCGCGGGTGCGTACAGCGCAGCCGCCGCGGCCCGGGCACGTTCCGCGGGATCGTCGACGAGGTGGGCGCGGCCACGAATCAGGAACTCACCTCCGGTGCCCTGCGCGTCGTCGACCGCCGAGTGGAGCGCGAATCGCCCGTCGCGCCGGAGATCGTGTCCCTTCGGGGACGTCGGCTCCATGAACACGAACAGACTCCCGCTGCCGACGATCGGCGTCACCGGGTGCACTCGCGGCGCGCCGTCATGTGCCGTGGTGGCGAGGTAGGCGACGCCGCCAGCGAGGCGCGCGGCCGCGCTCTTGGCGAGCTCAGGCTCGTCGTCGACGAGCTCGTTCCACCGGGCCATCTCGCCCGCGCTACTGGTCGAACTGCTTGCGGACGCCTTCGTCCTTCTCGCGGACGGCGTCGGCGAGCTCGGCCTGGAACGTCCGCATCTGACGCTGCAGCTCGGGGTTCGTGGCGGCGAGGATGCGCACCGCGAGCAGGCCGGCGTTCCGCGCTTCGCCGATTCCGACCGTCGCCACCGGGATACCCGGCGGCATCTGGACGATCGAGAGGAGCGAGTCGACCCCGTCGAGCTTGGCGCGAGGGACCGGCACACCGATCACCGGCAGGGGAGTCATGGATGCGGTCATGCCCGGCAGGTGGGCGGCGCCGCCGGCGCCGGCGACGATCACGCGCAACCCCCGGTCGGCGGCAGTGTGTGCGTACTCGTAGAGCACGTCTGGTGTGCGGTGCGCGGACACGACGCGCACCTCGAAGGCGACCCCGAACTCGGCGAGGACGTCGACCGCCGGCCGCATGACCTCCAGGTCGGAATCGCTGCCCATGATCACGCCTACGAGCGCGTTCGGCACGCGCTCAACGCTACTGGAGGCCGCGGCGACGGCGGCTTCGACGTCCGTCGCCGCAGAGCCGGAGCTTGCGACGGCGCCGAAAAGCGGGGGCTAGGTTGCGGGTATGCGCACGCGACTGACTGACGTACTCCAGATCGAGCATCCCGTCATGCTCGCCGGGATGGGCGGCGTGTCCTACCACGCGCTCGTCGCCGCGGTGTCGGAGGCAGGAGGCTTCGGCTGTCTGGGCGCCTCAGCCATGCAGCAGGACGAGATGATCGACGAGATCCGCGCTGTGAAGGCGGCGACGAACAAGCCGTTCGGGGTCGATCTACTCACGGCGCTGCCTGAACAGATGATGGCGAACATCGAGATCGTGATTCGGGAGGGCGCGCAGGTCTTCGTGGCCGGCCTCGGCGTCCCGCGCGACGTGATCGAGCTCTGCCACGACAACAACGTGCTCGTCGTGAACATGTGCGGGAAGGTGCGCCACGCGGTCAGCGCCGTCGAGGCAGGATGCGACATCGTCGTCGCCCAGGGCACCGAGGCCGGTGGTCACACCGGCACCGTCGCCACCATGCCGCTCGTGCCCCAGATGGTCGACGCCGTGGGCGACCGGGTACCGGTCGTCGCCGCCGGCGGCCTCTTCGACGGTCGAGGTCTGGCAGCGTCCCTCGCGCTCGGCGCCGACGGCGTCTGGATCGGCACCCGCTTCATCGCCACCCCCGAAGCCCGGTCGACGCCCGGCTACAAGGAGGCGCTGATCCGCACGGCTGAGGACGGCACCGTGATCAGCCGCGCCTTCACCGGGAAGACGCTGCGGGCGGTGCGCAACAAGACCACGCAGCACTACGACGAGCACCCCGAGGACCTCAGACCGTTCCCGGAGCAGATCTTCAAGGCGGTGGAGGAGGGCACGCTGCACCTCACGGGCGGCGAGGCGGCCGATGTCGACCCCGACCGCGAGTGCTACCCGGCCGGGCAGGGCACCGGCGCCATCGACAACCTGGTCCCCGCCGGTGAGCTCGTACGGCGGTTCGTGGCCGAAGCCGAAGCGGTGATCGAGTCGCTCGGGGGCCTGCGGACGCAAACGCCCGCGTGACCCAAGCGCGAACATGACCGAGCGGCTCGTCGTGGTCGGCGGCGACGCCGCCGGTATGAGCGCGGCGTCGCGTGCCCGGCGGCGGCGTGACCCCGATGACCTCGAGATCGTCGCCTTCGAGCGCGGCCCCTACACCTCGTACTCGGCGTGCGGCATCCCGTATTTCGTCAGCGATGTCGTCACCGAGGTCGACCAGCTCGTCGCACGCTCACCCGAGCAACACCGCCGGAACGGCATCGATGTCCGCATGGGCCACGAAGTCGTCGCCATCGACGTCAATCGGCGCCGGGTTCGGGTCCGTGACGTCGCCGGCGATGGCGGTCCCGGCACCGAGCGAGACGAGCAATTCGATCAGCTCGTCGTGGCGACGGGCGCGGTCCCACATCGGCCCGAGCTACCCGGCGCCGACGCCGATGGCATCTTCGGCGTGCAGACGCTCGCCGATGGCGTCGCCGTCCGCCGCGCTATCGACGAACGCGACCCCCGCCACGCGGTTGTCGTCGGCGGCGGATATATCGGGCTCGAGATGGCCGAGGCGCTCGTCGAACGCGGCGTCGACGTCACACTCGTCGACCGCACCGAGCAACCGATGGCGGCCACGCTCGACGAGGACATCGGCGCGCTCGTGAGCGACGCGCTCCGGGCTGTGGGCGTGACGTTGCACATGGGCGACGCCGTCGAGAGGTTCGACGCCGATGGTGGACGCGTGCGCGCCGTCCGCACCGCAGAAGAGACCTTGCCCGCCGACATCGTCATTCTGGGCATGGGCGTACGCCCGAACACCCGGCTCGCCGGCGAGGCCGGCATCGCGCTCGGCGACACCGGCGGCATCGTCACCGACAGCCGCATGGAAACGAGCGTCGGCGGCGTCTGGGCGGCCGGCGACTGCGTGGAATCGGTCGACCGCGTCACCGGGCGGCGCGTCGTGACCCCACTCGGAACGCACGCCAACAAGCAGGGCCGGGTCATCGGCATCAACGTCAGCGGAGGTGACGCCCGGTTCCCGGGCGTGGTCGGCACCGCCGCCTCGAAGATCTGCAAGTACGAGGTCGCGCGCACCGGGATCACCGAGCGCATCGCGGCCGACGTCGGGCTCGACGTCGTGGCGGCTACGATCGAGTCCACGACCCGCGCCGGCTATTTCCCCGGCGCGGCTCCGATCACGGTGAAGATCGTGGCGGCGCGGGACGACGGGCGGATCGTCGGCGCGCAGATCGTCGGCAAGGAAGGCGCGGCCAAGCGCATCGACGTGCTCGCCACGGCCATCTGGAACCGCATGCCGGTCGACGAGGTCGCGAGCTTGGACCTGTCCTACGCGCCGCCGTTCTCGCCGGTGTGGGACCCGGTGCTGATCGCCGCCCGTAAGGCGGCCGACCTGCTCTAATCCCTTTGGCGCCGTCGCAAGCTCCGGCTCTGCGGCGACGATCGGCAAAGCCGCCGTCGCCGCGGCTACCGCCGGGCGGCGGCGGCGCGGGCCTGCTCCTCTTTGAGGTCGCTCTCGTACATCATCTGCACGACCTCCTCGAAGTTCACGCGTGGGCGCCAGCCGAGGACACGCCGTGCTTTGCTGGCGTCGCCGGTCAGGATGTCGACCTCGGCGGGGCGCATGAAGCGCTCGTCCTGTTGCACGAGCGGTCGCCAGTCGTCAAAGCCCGCAACTTGGGCCGCGATCTCGAGCAGCTCACGGTTTGTGTGCGTCTCGCCCATGGCGATGACGTAGTCGCCGGGCTCGGGTTGCTGGAGCATGAGCCACATCGCTTCGACGTAGTCGCCGGCGTAGCCCCAGTCCCGCGCGGAATCGAGATTGCCGAGGGCGATCTTCTCTTGGAGCCCGAGCTTGATCCGGGCCATTGCGTTCGTCACCTTACGGGTGACGAACTCGAGACCACGGCGGGGCCCCTCGTGGTTGAAGCAGATGCCTGAAGTTGCGTGCAGCCCGTATGCCTCTCGGTAGTTGACCGTCGTGTAGTGGCCGAACACCTTGGCGACGCCGTAGGGCGAACGGGGATGGAACGCTGTCTGCTCGTTCTGAGGTGTCTCGCGCACCTTCCCGAACATCTCCGATGACGACGCTTGGTAGAAGCGGATCGGGTTGTTTTGCGTGCCGCCGACGACACGGATCGCCTCGAGCATCCGCAGCACGCCGACGCCGGTGATGTCTGCCGTGAGCTCGGGCTGCTTGAAGGACAGCTGCACGAAGCTGATCGCGCCGAGGTTGTACACCTCGTCCGGCTGCACCTGCTCGACGGCGGCGATCAGCGAGGAGAGGTCCTGGAGATCACCTTCCACCAGCTCGAGCGTGGGGTTCTCGTCCATCACCATCTGCGCCTTCGGGTTCGCCTGCCCACGCACGAGCCCGAACACCTGGTAGCCCTTCCCGGCGAGGAATTCCGCCAGGTGGCGCCCGTCCTGGCCCGTGATCCCCGTGATCAGCGCGCGCTTCATGCAACCGTTCCTCCGTGGCGAGCCACAAAGGTTAGCGGTCCGCTCTGTCCCAGTCCGGGTCCAGCTGACGGAGGAAGTCGGCGCACCGCTGCTCCTCGTCGTGCTCGCCGATCGCGCCCGCTGCCGCCCGCAGTCCCTCGAGCGCGCGTAAGAAGCCTTGATTCGTCGGGTGGCGCCAGCGCACGTATCCCGAGCCGCGCCATCCCGACTGGCGCAGGCGGTCGAGACCGCGGTGATAACCGACGCGGAAGTACGCGTACGCCTCGACGTCGTCGCGTGCCAGCGCGCCGAGCTGGGCCCACGCGTCGAGGAACCGCGGCCATTGCGCGACGACGTCGGCGACGGCGGCGCGCCTGGTCTCAGGTGGCGCCGCGACCGCGGCCTCGAGCGCGGCCAGCGCGTCGGCGGGCTCCGGCGCCAGCACGGTCTCCGGCGGTCCGTGCGAGCTGAGGTCCAGCGGTTGGCCCGACATGCGCCGCACTGTAGGCAGCGCCGCCGCACCCCAGGACGCCGGGCCGGCCGACGGAAAGGCCCCGGTACCATCGGCCCATGACCGACACGGCGACCACGCCGACGGCGTCGCGCGAAGCCGACGCGGCGGCGGCTCCCTCCGACGGCCAGACTCCGTCGCCCGAGTCACGGCCGCTGACGACGCTCGTGCTCCTTCGCCATGCGGTGACCGAGCAGACGGGGCCCCTGCTGACGGGCCGCAACCCGGGCGTCGACCTGTCGGAGGGCGGCCGCAAGCAGGCGGAGGCGCTGGCGGACCGGCTTGCCAACCTGCCGGTGACGGCGGTGTACGCGAGTCCTCTGGAGCGCACGACGCAGACCGCGAGCGCGGTAGCAGAGCGCCAGGCGCTTCCGGTGCGGGAGCTGCCCGGTGCGCTGGAAGCGGACTACGGGGAGTGGACCGGCGGCAAGCTCAGCGACCTCGCCCAGACCGACCTGTGGAAGACCGTGCAACGGTCACCGTCGCGTGCTCGGTTCCCCGGCGGTGAGTCGCTGGCTGAGATGCAAGCGCGCATCGTCCGCTGTCTCGAGGACGTGGCGGCACAGCATCCGGGCGAGATCGTCGTCGTCGTGTCGCACGCCGACCCCATCAAGGCGGCGATCGCCCACTACACCGGCGTGCACCTCGACCTGTTCCAGCGCATCGTGGTCTCGCCGGCGTCGGTGACGGCGTTCCAGCTCTCGTCGCACGGCGCCGCCCTCGTCAAGTGCAATGACACCGGCAGCCTCGACGAGCTGCTGCCCCCGCCCCCCGAGGACAAGAAAGAGGATGGTGCCGATGGATGACAACGAGATCGAGCTCGAATCCGTCGACAGCCTGGGCGCAGGCGCCGTCGGCGAACCCGGAGACCGCGAGTTCTTCCTCCAGGCTCGCACCGAGTCGGCGCAGCTCACGGTGCTGGTGGAGAAGGAACAGGTCGCTCTCCTCGCCACCGAGGCCGTCGCCTTCCTCGACCGCATCTCCGAGGACTACCCGGAGGGGCCGTCCGAGGCTGCCGACCCGGTGGTGCACCAAGCCGGGTTGCGCGAGCCGACGGTGCCGCTGTTCCGGGCCCGGCTGATCGGCCTCGGCTTCGACCCCGAGCGGGAGCTCGTCCTCATCGAGCTGCGTGAGCGCTCGTCGGACGACGAGGAGGGCGATCAGAGCGGCGAAGGTCCGTCGGCCGCTCTGACCTCCGGCGCCGACGCGCCCCCTGTCCCTGAGGTCCCCGACGACCCGGGCGGGCTCGCCGAAGCCGGCTTGGAGGAGACCGAGGGCTACGTGGCGCGGATCTACGCCACGCGCCCGCAGGTGCGCGCCATGGCCGCCAAAGGCGCCGAGGCCGTGGCCGCGGGTAGGCCGCTGTGTCCGCTGTGCGACCAGCCGATGGACCCGTCCGGGCACCGGTGCCCCCGCTGGAACTGAGCGACCGAGACGCGGCGGAGGTCCTGGCGAAGGGCGAGCTGGAAGTGCTCGGCCGCATGCCATGGGCGTCGAACGCCACGCTGCTCGCGGTGGCGCGCGCCGATGGCGTCGAGCTGCAGGCCGTCTACAAGCCCCGGCGCGGTGAGCGCCCGTTGTGGGACTTCCCGAGCGGCACGCTGTGCCAGCGCGAGGTCGCGACGTTCGAGCTGTCCGAGGCGCTCGGCTGGGGCCTCGTCCCCGCGACCGTGTTACGCGACGGGCCGGTCGGCATCGGGATGGTGCAACGGTTCGTTGACCACGATCCCGAGGAGCACTACTTCACGCTGCTCGAACAGCACGCCGATCGTTTTCTGCAGTTCGCTGTGTTCGACGTTTTGATCAACAACGCCGATCGTAAGGGCGGCCACTGCATTCGCAGCCGGCCCGACGGCGCGATCGTCGGCATCGACCACGGTCTGACGTTTCACCCCGCCTGGAAGCTGCGCACGGTCATCTGGGACTTCGCCGGTGACGCCGTACCGCCGGCGCTCGCCGACGACGTCTGCCGCGTCCTCGTCGACGACCAGCTCGGCGAGCGGATGGAACCGCTGATCTCACCGCTCGAGCTCGACGCGATGCGGCAGCGCGGCCAGGAGCTGGTCAGGGCCGGTCGCCTCCCCGACCCCGACCCGGGCTACCACTCGCTCCCGTGGCCGCTCGTGTGACCCGTCGTCAACCCGAGCTTGCGGGTAACGACTTCTCTTCCGTCGGCTTGGCGATCAGCGGCGGTGGCGCGTCAGCGCGGCGCTTGTAGATCCCGATGCCCTCGACTGACTCGACGTACTGGTAGTCGCGGTACACGATGCGCGCGAGGTCCGGGTAGCGCGAGATCGTGTAGTACTGCGCGCCGCGAATCCCCGAGTACGCGGTATCGAGGATGTACGTCGGTGGGTGAACGGCGAAGTCCTCGAAGAACAGCTCCCAGGCGCCGGGCGTGGCGTCCTCGACGCTGGCGTCGTTCCCGGGTCGCCCCGGCTCCCAGCCGGTGAGGAACCCGGAGGTGAAGAAGCGCGTCGCCGGCCGCTTTCCCGATGCCCAGTAGATCTCGGGCACATGGCCCCAGACGAGGATGCGGTCCTCGGCCCCAGCGTGCACCTTCAGGTACTCGCTCACGGTCTCGTACTGGGCCTTCTCGTTGAACGGTCGGACGAGGAAGCCGAACCCGACGGCGACGGTCGCGACGCCCGCCGCGAGCGCCACCGTGCGGGTGATCACGCGGCGGCTCGACCGCGCCAGCACGCCGGCGGTCAGCAGCGCCAGCGGCGGGACGAGCTGCAGGTAGTAGTGGCCGAAGAAGCGGAGCCCGACGGCGACCGAGAGCCCGGCGGACAGGAGCCAGAGCCAGAGGTCGGTGTCACCGGTGCCGGCGGTGTGCCGCTCGCGCCAAGCGCGTGGCAGCGTCCAGACGATCGGCAGGTTGACGGCCGCGAAGGCAGCTGTCATGAGGAGGAGCATCAGCAGGACCATTCCCCACCGGCTGGTGATGCCGAGGTAGCTGCCGTTGCCGATCGTGGTCCAGAAGAGGAGCTCCCCGGGGCCGACTGCGAGCGCGACGAGTGCGAGCGGTGCAGCGAAGCCGCTGAGCGCGTCGGTCGCGCCGCGCCGGCCGCGTTGCTTCCAGACGAGGTAGAGCACCGGGATGAGCGTCGCGGCCCCGGTTTGCTTGGCGAGTGTGGCCACGGCGACGGCGACACCTGATGAAAAGGAGCGACCGCGCCGCGCGAGCAGGATCGCCGCGGTCATACCCGGCAACATGAAGATCTCGAAATTCGCTGCCTGCCCGTCTTGGGGCGCGAACGCGACCGACGCCAGCACCATGAGCACGCCCGCGATCCATGCGGCACGTCGCCCGTACCGTCGTCGGGCTTCGAGCGCGAGGAGAAGGGCGGTGAGGGCGATGGCGAGCATCGCCATGACCCGCACCGACCACAGCGCCGTCGTGCTGAACAGGGCGAACGTCGCGGCGTAGATGTACGGGACGAGCGGCGGCTTGCGGTCGGCGGCCTCCTCGTAGAGCTTGCCGCCGTCGCTGATGACCTCGGCCTGCGTCGCGAGGAACGTCTCGTCGGAGTTGAAGACCTTCACGAAGAAGGCCGGAGTCCGGAGCGCGAAGGTCAGCAGGAGCAGCACGGCGAAGAGCCGGAGTGTCGACCGGCGCGCAGCCACGCGCTCGGGCGCTGTGGGCGAGGCATCCGACGACGGCGGCGGTACCGGTGCAACGTCGGTGTTCATCCTCGAGCCTGCTCCGGTCGTCCTGCCGACGGGCCAGTCATTGTGCCAGCTTCCTGGCCCTACCCGGATGCGGTGTGAATCAGACCGGCGCGAGCTCGTCGCCCAGATATCGACGGCGGCACAAGGAACGCTGCGGCTTGCCCGACGACGTCTTCGGCAGGGTGCCGGGCCGCACCAGGACGACTTCCTCGGGTGGCACGCCGATGGCGTCGGTGACGCGGGCGGCGACGGCATCGCGGACGGGCGCGGACTCGTCCAACTTCGTCTCGGCGACCACCACGACAGCTTCGCGACCACGCCGGCCCTCCGTGCCGAACGCGATGACGTTGCCGGCGCGCACGCCCTCGACCGACTCTGCTGCCCGCTCCACGTCCTCGGGGAAGACGTTGCGGCCGCCGACGATGATCACGTCCTTGAGGCGGCCACACACGATGAGCTCCGCGTCGACGAGGTAACCGAGGTCCCCGGTACAGAACCAGTCGCCGCGCCGCGCGTCCGTGGACGCCTGATTGTTGCCGTAGTAGCCGGGCGAGATGGAGCTGCCCCGCAGCTCGATCTCGCCGACCTCGCGGTCTCGCATCCTCTGCCCGGTCATGGGATCGCAGACGCGCAGTTCCAAACCGTCCAGGGGCCGGCCGAGGCGCGCGAGGCGTCGGGCCATGCCGTCCGAGTCATCCGGGTTGATGGGCGCCGCGTACCGGTCGGTCTCGAGGACGCGCTGGTCGACCGTGTCGACCTGCATTCCCGCGCCTGGCGTCGGGAACGTGACGGCCAGCGTGGCCTCGGCCATGCCGAACACGCAGAACGCGGCGCGCGCATCGAGACCATGCGTGGCGCCGGCGGCGAGGAACGATTCCACCGCGCACGGATCGATCGGCTCGGCGCCGTTGAGCGCCAAGCGCCAGCGCGACAGATCGAGACGGTCGAGGCGGCCGAGGGCTCGGGCGGCGAGCGCATACGCGAAGTTCGGCCCTGCGGTCACCGTCGCACCGAACTCGGCCATCCATTCCATCCACCGGGCCGGCGCGGCGAGGAAGTCCTGAGGCGAGGCGAGCACGAGGTCGAAACCGTGCAGCATCGGCGCGCCGAGCAGCCCGATGAGCCCCATGTCGTGGTACAGCGGCAGCCATGACACTGCCTTGTCGACGTCGTGGTCGAAATTGGCGGCGTCGACGGCGGCGTCGAGGTTGGCGGTCATGCATCGGTGCGGGACCATCACGCCCTTCGGATCGGCGGTGGAGCCGCTCGTGAACTGGAGGATCGCCAGCGCGTCGGGATCTTCGGCGGGGCGCTCGTAGGCGCTCGGCGCACCGCGCAGCTCGTCGAGCCGCACGATGGGCGGGTCGCCGGGCTGCGGGTCCAGGAACTCGCTGAGCTGCGCGTCGATCACGACGATCTGGGCTTGGGCGTGCACGATGAGGCGGCGGGTCTGGGCGACGAAGTCTTCGATCGACGCCAGCCGCATCGGGAGCGGGAGCACGACGACCGCGGCCCCCGCCAGCCAGGTCGCCTGCACCGCCGTGACGAACGGCCGGGTGGTTGGGCCGAGCAGGGCCACGTGGCTGCCCGGTCCCACCCCGCGGGCCTGGAGGGCGGCAGCCATGCCGCGGGCATCCTCGTGGAGGCGGGCCCATTCGACCTGCTCACGACCGTTGGCGCCCGCGGATCCGACGAAGGTGATGGTGTGGCGCGTGCCGGCGCTGGCCTCGAGACGCGGGAGAAGAGAGGTGGAGCGGCTCACAAGTGGATCGGACTGTTCCTACCCCCGGCGGGTTACGCCGAATCGTCACCGCCGACATCCTCGCCTGTCGCCGTCTCAGGCTCCGGCTCTGCGGCGACGGTCGGCAAAGCCGCCGTCACCGCGGCTGCGGGGTCACGGAAGAACCTGGAACGGGGCAGGGCGGCGTCCGCTCCGTCGGCCCGGGCGGCCTCCAGGGCGGCGGGGTTGTCGTGGCGTCCGTAGGCGACGATGCGAGCCTTCGGGGCGAGCTTGCGGGCCACGGTCACCGCGTCGGGGTGGGCCTTCACGTCGATGACGACGACGTCGGCGCCGGCGGAGTCGTCGGGTGCTGCCGCGAAGTGCGCGTCCGGCACGGCGGCTGCGATCTTCGACCGGTCCAGCAGGTCACCGACGAGGGCTACGACCCGCACGCCTACTCACCACGGATGTGTTGCGCGAGGTAGGCCGGCTCGCCGACCTTCTCGACCAGGTCGAGCTGCGTCTCGAGCCAGTCGATGGACTCTTCGCCGTCGGCGAGCATCGGCTCGAAGACCAGGCGCGAACCGTCGTCGCCGACCTCGCGACACAGCGCGATCGCGTCGACGAGCGAAGTGACGGTCCCCTTCTCCATCGAGAGCTCGTTTTCGAACTGGTCGACGACGCCCTTGCCGACGCGGATCCGGCTGAGCCGTTGGAGATTGGGAGTCCCCTCGAAGTAGATGATGCGCTCGATCAACTTCTCGGCGTGGCGCATCTCCTCGATCGAATCGTCGTAGGCCCGCTTGGCGAGACCGGGGTAGCCCCAGTTGTCGCGCATCTTCGCGTGCACGAAGTAGGTGCTGGCCGCCGACAGCTCCGCCGCGAGGAGATCCGCGAGCGATTCCATGAGCTTGGGGTTTCCCCGCATCATCGACCTCCCCGCGGCATCGTAGGTCGCCGCACCCTTCGGAGCAGGAAGTCGCTGCCGATGATGCCGGCCGCGATGGCGCTGGCAAGGATGCCCACCTTCGCATCAGCGAGTTGGCTGCCGCGATAGGACGCGTCGGCGATGAACAGCGCAACGGTGAACCCGATGCCGGCGAGCGTTGCGACGCCCAGAATGTGCCGCCGAGTCACCGAAGGGGGGAGGCGGCCGACGTCCAGCCGCAACGCGAGCGCCACTGCCAGCGTGATGCCGAGGGTCTTGCCCACGATCCGTGCGACGACGATCCCCCACGTGACGCGGCTCGTTCCGGCCGCGCGCAGCTCGTCAGGACCGAGCTGGATGCCGGCGTTCGCCAGCGCGAACAACGGGACCACGACGAAGCTCGCTGCGAGGTGCAGCGGCGCTTCGAGGCGACGCAGGACGTGCCGCTCGCCTCGCGATGCCGCCGGGGTGAGAAGCCCGATGGCCACACCCACGAGTGCGGCACTGAGGCCGGCCTTGACGGTGCAGAACCAGAGCACCGCGAATCCAACCGGCACGTACAAGACCTGTGGGCGGGCACGCGTGCGGGCGAGCACAATCAGCACCGCGAGCACTCCGATCACGCCGAGAAGCCAGGAGGGCTCGAGGCCGCGGGAATAGAAGAGCGCGATCACGGCTACCGAAACGGTGTCGTCGACGATGGCCAGCGTGACCAAGAAGAGCCGGAGCCCGGCCGGCACCCGCGGCGCGACGAAGGCCAGCACGGCGAGAACGAACGCCAGGTCGGTCGCCATCGTGATGCCCCAACCGCGATTGGCGGGCGCGGTCGGGTTCCAGGCGAGGAAGATGAGCGCCGGGAGCACCATGCCACCGACGGCCGCAAACACTGGCAGCGCCGCCCTGCGGCGGTCGCGCAGCTCCCCTTCGACGAGCTCTCGTTTGATCTCGATCCCGACGACGAGGAAGAAGACCGTCATGAGGCCCTCGTTCACCCAGTGCTGGAAGTCGTAGCCGACGCTCAGGGTGCCCGTCCCGACCGTGAGGTGGTACGACCACAAGTCCGTGTATCCGCTGCTCCAGACGTTTGCGACGATCAGCGCCACGGCGGCGGCGAAGAAGAGAACGATTCCGCTGGCGATCTCGACCGCGACGAAGTCGTCGCCGACGGGATGGAGGTACCGGCCAAAGGGAAAGCGGACGTGTGTTCGGCGACCAGTCAACGGAAAGCCCTTCGGCGCGGCGGCGAGTCAACGCCGACCAGACTTCCCGGCACGCCCGAATGTCGAGTCTAGTGAGGCCTTAAGACGCGACGAGGCGAGGTGCGTCGATGTGGGCGAACTCAGGCCAGCGGGCGCGTTGCTTCTTGGCCAGCTTGTGCAGCAGCTCGAGCGCGCCGAGGTCCTCGTCGGCGCCGCGTACCTCGATCCATCCGTCGCGCTCCAGCCGTCCCATGATGTCGCGCCCCGCATCGGTGCGAACGAGCGTCAGCGTCCAGTCGTTGAACGCGCCGATGCCGCCCGTTGAGATGTCGGCGTGCTCGGCGGCGAAGTCCGGGCACAGCTTGCAGCCTTCGCGCGTGAACGCGTGACATTCCTTGAGCGGCACCTCGACGTACCGGCCGTCGTGCATCCAGATCTGCAAACGTCCCTTGATGTTCATCTTCTTGATCTCGGCCCGCTTGAGCCCGTACTTCGCCTCGAGGAGCTCTTCGAAGATGGCGTCGTCGAAGGTCTTCGAGCACAACAGGCCGATGTTGAGCACCATTCGCCGACCGACCTTGCCCGCCTTGCGCTGGTTCATCACCGGGGGCACCGAGCTCTGGCAGCTCATGCCGACGAGCGCGAGGCGCTCGGCGCCGCTCTCGACCGCTTCGTCGTACGCCATCGTGTTCGCGGAGTACGTGTAGCGGCTGCCGGCGGAGGCGATGATGTCCTCCTTCGTGCGGGCGACGCCGGGTACGGCCTTCCACGTCGATCCGTCGCCTTCGAGGTACGAGACAAGGGCGGCGTCGATGATGTCGTTCTCGAGCGCATACAGGAGGATCGCTGACACCAGCCCGCCGTCCTGGCCCACCTCGGCGAGCACGGGATCGGTGGCGCGGGCGAGCACGATGTCCTTCGAGACGCCCTCGACCTCGATCGGCTCCCGGGTGCGCCCGTACATGAACTCGTCGATCTCGGTCTCCCACGCTCGAAAGCGCGGGCACGCACGCGTGCAGCTCGTGCAGCCCTTCTCCCCGTGGCTGCAGTTGTCCGGACCCCACCCTTCCTCGAACTGGAAGGGCTTGTAGACGCCGTTCTCGTCGTTGTAGCCGAGGACGTCGTGCGGGCAGACGATCACGCAGCCGGCACACCCCGTGCACAACCCGGTCTGCACGACCTCTGCGTACAGCTCTTTCCACTGGAGCTTCTCGGGCATCCACACTCCCGTGCTTGTGGCAACAACGAGTTTGTCAGTCAGCAGCCACGGCGGGCGAAACCTCGACGCGCGTACGCTTCCACCCTATGGCCGACCAGACGCCTCCCCCGCCGCCGCCCGAACCGCAGATGCCGGCGCCGCCCCCCTCGACGCCCCCAGCCGGCTACTACGAGCAGGGCGCGGCGCCCTCCGCGGGCTGGGGAGCGCCGCCGGGGGGATACGCACCGCCGACGCAGTGGCGCAGCCTGCGCGGGCTCACCAAAGCGCTCACGGTGCTGTTCCTGGTCCACATCGGGCTGTCGGTGTTGTTGATCATCGGCGTGATCAACCACCTGTCGGTGCTCAATGACAAGGAGCAGGGTGGGTTCGTCTTCGACACCAAGGCCGTCAACGACGCGCAGACCTTTCCCGCTGCGATGCTGATACTCACCGGCTTGGTGGGGATTGCCACATTCGTGTTGCTGGTCATCTGGCTGTACCGGGCGGCGAAAAACAACGAGGCGCTCGGCCGGCAGAACCCAAAGCTGGGCCCAGGCTGGGCGATCGGCGGCTGGTTCATCCCGCTCGCGTGGTGGGTGATCCCATTCATCGTCTTCGACGACGTGTGGCGCGGCTCCGACCCGTCGATTCCACGCGGCGACCCGAGCTGGCGGCGCTCGAAGACGCTCCCGGCGATCTGGGCGTGGCTGGTGACCGCGGTGATCTATTTCATCCCAAACTGGATCGCGAGCTCCAGCGGCGACGTGCGCGCCGACGAGCCCGACAAGGTACGGCGGGACGACGTCCTGCGCGTCGTCGCCCACGTGGCCGGCATCATCGCAGCCGTGCTCGCGATCGTCGTGATCCGCAAGATCGCCGCCCGCCAGGAGGAATGCTTGCGCGCGCAGCAGGCCGCGGTGGGGTCACAGCCTCCGGCCGTGTAGCCGGAAACCAGCTGAGGTGACGCCCGACCAGATGCGCGGGCTCGTCCGCCGGCACATCGAAGAAGGCTTCAACCGCGGTGACTGGACGGTGTGCGAATCGACGCTCGCCGACGACTACACCGCGTACTACGGCGCCGAGGGCAAGGCGAACGTCGGCCGCGACGCGTACGTGAAGGTGTGCAAGTTCCTGCGGCAGTCGTTCCCGGACGTTGGCATCACGATCGAGGATCTGATCGTCGAAGAGGACAAGATCGTGATGCGCTACACCGAGCGCGGCACGCTCACCGGGCAACCGTTCCTCGGCATCGAGCCCGCCGGTCAGCGCTACGACAAGCCCGGTACGACCGTCTACCGCGTCGTGAACGGACGGCTCGCGCAGTCCTGGGGCGTCGAGGACACGCTCGGTTGGTTCCGGCAGCTCGGCATCGACGTGTGACCTTATTGGCGCCGTCGCAAGCTCCGGCTCTGCGGCGGCGGTCGGCAAAGCCGCCGCCGCCGCGCGATCTAGCCGCGCTCGGCGACCCCACCGAAGCCGCAATTGAGCCCCGGGCACTTGAAGGCCCCCCTCGCCGATTGTTTGGAGATGTGTCACCTAAGGAATGCTTGAGCCCAATCCGGCTTGGGAAGCAGTGGATGGACTGGAGTGGCTGGGCGATCTTCGGCCTGATCGCAACGGCGGTGCTCACCGCGGCGATGATCGCGGCGCAGCTCGCCGGGTTCACGCGGCTTGATCTCCCGCTGATCCTCGGCACCTTGATCACGCCCGATCCCGACCGCGCTCGCGTGTTCGGTTTCTTCATCCACCTCGTCAACGGGCAGGGTTTTGCGCTGGGGTACGCGGCGGCGTTCGCCGCGCTCGGACGCGCGACAGTGTGGATGGGCGCGCTCCTGGGCTTGGTCCACGCCGTCGTCGTGTTGACCGTCATCATCCCGCTACTGGTGGGAGTGCATCCGCGCTTGGCATCCGCACGGGCCGGTCTGAGCACAGGGCCGGTGCTCGAGCCCCCGGGGCTGCTCGCGCTCAACTACGGACGGGAGACGCCGGTGGTGACGACCGTCGCGCATGTGGCGTACGGCGCCGCGCTCGGGTTGCTGCTCCATCCACGCTGACGTGTGATCATGCGACGCGATCGCGCCTTCGAGCTGCCACTGCGTCCCGGATCGCCAACGCCGCTGCCACCTGCGCAGCATGGGTGAAGGCCTGGGGAAAATTGCCGAGGTAGCCACCGGTGGGCGGGTCGACCTCCTCGGGGAGGAGACCCAGCGGCGCGCTCTGGCGCGTCAGCTCCTCGAGCACACCGGTGGCCTCCTCGATGCGGCCCGCGCTCGCGAGGGCCTCAGCGAGCCAGTACGAACACGGTAGGAACGCGCCCTCGCCGCCGCTGATCCCGTCCGACCCCGGCTTGTACCGGTACAGCAGGGGTCCACCGGCGCCGAGGTCTCGACGCACGGCGTCGATCGTCCCGTGCACTGCCGGCGAATCGGGCTCTTCGAAGCCCAACATCGGTATGCGCACGAGCGCGGCGTCGAGGTCGTCGCTTCCGTAGGCGCGCACGAACGTCCGACGCTCGCGGTCGTACCCGTGACGCCAAATATCCTCCAAGAGGTCGTCCCGTGCCGCTTCCCAGCGCCGCCGGCGACGCTTCCGTGTCGGGTACGACCCCGAGAGATCAAGGGCGCGAGCGAGTGCCACCCATCCCATCAGCTTGGAGTGCACGTGATGGGCCGGCGGGGAGCGGACCTCCCAGAGGCCGGCGTCCGGCTCGCCCCAGCGCTTCGCGACGAGGTCGGCGTAGCCGGCCATCACTCGCCACGTCTCCCGGTAGAGTCCGTGGCCGGCATCGTGCAGCCGCGCCGCGGCATCGACCACGAATCCGTAGCAGTCCAGCTGATGTTGGCCCCGGGCGTCGTTTCCGACCCGTACCGGTCGGCTCCCGGCGTATCCCGGCCAATCGAGGAACCGCTCCCGGGGCACCGGCTTGCCGTCGAGGTTCAGAACTGGTGGGAGTCGTGGGCGATCGAGCCGGCTCGCATGCAACAACCACATGAAAAAGGCGCGCGCCACCTGCTCGCGATCCGTGTCCAGGAACGCTCCGATTCCCAGACTCGCGTCGCGAACCCACGCGTACCGGTAGTCCCAGTTGCGCTCGCCGCCGATCTCCTCGGGCAGGGAGGTCGTCGGCGCGGCCACGGGCGCGCCCGAAGGTGAATAGGTCAACAACCGGAGCGTGATGAGGCTTCGCAGGACCGAGTCCCGGAACGGCCCGCAGTCGCCGACGCCCTCGACCCAAGCCTTCCAGCGTTCGTGATCGCGGAGCAGGGCAGCCCACGCGCGCGCCGCCGGCGCGTACACCAGCGGCTCCGCTTCGGTCGCCGTCATCGCCAGCGTGAGCGGTTCGCCGGGCGTGAGCATGATCTCCGTCGGCCGCCCGGGCTCGATCACGGTATGGGGTTCGGCGTGAAGCCCGACCGCAACCGATCCCCATTCGCACGCGAGGCCGGACTCCCCTCGCCGCACGCGCGGCGCGGCGTGGCGCTCCCCGTAGCGGGGATCGAAGCGCACGGTCGCCCCAGTGGGCGCGCCGCGGCATTCGAGCCGGCGCACGAGCAGCATGGTGGGCAAGAGCTCGTGCTCCACCTCGCTCACCATGCCCTCAGTGAGCGTTACTTCACTCGTGCCCATGTCCCACTCGTCTGTTTGCTGCGAGTCGACGCCGCGCCGTCCGAGGTAGCGATCGAGCAACGCCGATGCCAACCGATCGGAGACGATCGTGGCGATCGTCGAGGCGCCCACCCACATCTCTCGCGATCAGGCCCAGCCGAGCGCCCTGCTCCGCGAAGAGCCGAGCGGTCGCACGTCCGACTCCCGCGCTCGCGCCCGTGATGACCACGACCTCGCTGTGCCGGCGCATCGTCAACTGAATACCCGTACAAGACACCGGTTACCCGTCGTGATGTTCCACCACCCACCAGCCGAGCAGGTCGGCTTCGGCGGCGGCGTGCTCCTCGAGCCCACTCACGATGGCGCGTTCGACGCGGCCGCCGACGAGCGGGACACGCACCTTGAGCTCGCCGGTCGCGACGCGACGGGTGCTGTCGCCCAGTGGCTCGAGGGTGACGTCGTACGACGCTTGTAACCGATCGGCGTAGTTGTCGGGAAGGATGCGATGCCGGGCCGTGTGTGACGTGAGGTCGAAGCGGGCGTCGTCGATCCAGGTGAGCTTGGCCGGGTCGATCACGCGCGTCACCGCTGACGACAGCTGGGCCGTGAAGCGATAGCGGACGCGCTGCCGGACGCGCTCGCCGTCGCGCTGCTGCTCGAGCAATTCGGGTTCACCGAGCTTCGGCAGCGTCGCCGTCGCAGCGATGAAGTCGCGATCGAGCAGCGCACCTTCGACCGCCTTCAGTGGAGCCGGGATGCGCTGCTCGATGCGGAAGTTCATGACCCTGTCACGACGGAAGGAGCGCGCCCCGATGACATCTGCCGATTTCGGATGCATCAGTGTCGCGCACGCCGGATACGCTCTCGGGCCAATGGCCAAGATCAGCGAGATCCTGCAGCGGGGCCTGAGCTTCTCGTTCGAGTTCTTCCCACCTCGGACGCCCGAGATGGAGCAGATCCTGCGCACGACGCTCGTGGAGCTCGAGAACCTCGCGCCGTCGTACGTGTCGGTCACGTACGGCGCCGGTGGTACCACGCGCGAGCGCACGCACGAGATCGTCGTCGACATCCTTCGCACCACGACGATGACGGCGATGGCGCACCTCACGTGCGCCGCGCACACGAGGGCGGAGCTCGTCGACATCGTCACGCGGTACCGCGACGCCGGGATCGAGAACATCCTCTGCCTGGGCGGCGACCCGCCCGCCGACCTCGACCTTCCCCCCGGGGAGCTGCACTACGCCGTCGAGCTCGTCGAGCTGGTCCGTGCAATCGGCGACTTCTCCGTCGGCGTCGCTGCGCATCCCGAGCCGCACCCGAAGTCGCCGACGCGCGAGAGCGACCGCTACTGGACCGCGCGAAAGCTCGAAAAGGCCGATTTCGCGATCACGCAGTTCTTCTTCGAGGCCGACCACTATTTCGATCTCGTCGAAGGGCTGCGTGCACAGGGCGTCGACAAGCCGGTGCTTCCCGGCATCATGCCGGCGACCAACTTGAAGTCGATCACTCGGATGGCGGAGCTTCAGGGCTCGGAGTTCCCGCCGTGGCTCGCCGACAAGCTCTACGCGGTCGCCGACGACAAGGAGGCCGTGCGCGACGTCGGCATCACCGAAGCCACCAAGCTCTGCCAGGCGCTGCTCGAGGGCGGCGCGCCCGGTCTGCACTTCTACACGCTGAACCGCTCGACGGCGACGCGCGAGATCTTCGCCCGCCTGGGCCTGCGCGAAGGCGTCGGCTGAGCGCAGCGTGACCGACGCGCCCTGGTGGGACGACGCCCGCTACGGGCTGTTCGTCCACTGGGGCGTGATGTCGTTGCCTGCCCGCGGCGACTGGGTCATGCAACGAGAGCACATCCCCGTTGCCGAGTACGAACGCCTCGGCGAGCAGTTCACGGCCGAAGCTTGGAACCCGGCTGCGCAAGCCGCGCTCGCCCGGCGCGCCGGCATGCGCTATGGAGTGCTCGTCACGCGCCACCACGACGGGTTCTGCCTCTGGGACACCGCCACCGACCATTTCAAGGCCACGAACACGCCCGCCGGCCGCGATCTCGTGGCCGAGTGGGTCGACGCGTTCCGGTCCGCGGGCCTGCGTGTGGGCTTGTACTACTCGCTGCTCGACTGGCGGGCCCCGGCGTACTGGCGTGGCCCGCTCGGCGATCCCGACGGCTGGGCTGCGTTCCGCGCCCACGTGCACGGGCAGCTGCTCGAGCTGCTCACTGGGTACGGCGAGATCGCCACGCTCTGGTACGACGGCTTCTGGCCCCATTCGGGCGAGGCGTGGGGGTCGCTCAAGCTCGAGGCAATGGCGCGCGAACTGCAACCGGGCATCCTCGTGAACGACCGCTCGGGGATCCCGGGTGATTTCTCGACGCCGGAGCAGTCGATCGGCGTTTTGCCGCCGTTCGGCCGGTGGGAGGCGTGCATGACGACGAACGACACGTGGGGATGGCACGCGTCGGATGGCCATTGGAAGTCGCCCGCGCAAATCGTTCGTGCTCTCGTGGTGTGCGCGTCGGGCGGCGGCAACCTGCTGCTGAACATCGGTCCGAAGGGCGACGGCTCGCTGCCCACATCCGCGGTCGACCTCCTCGAGACGGTCGGCGATTGGCTGGCTGACAACGGGGCGTCGATCTACGGGTCGATCCGCAGCGCGTGGCTCGCGCACGCGTTTGGCGTGCTGACGTGCAAGCCGAGCCGCTTGTACCTGCACTGCTTCTCGTGGCCGACGGATGGCGTGATCCGCCTTGGGTTCCTCGACAGCCATGCCACCGCCGCCCGCCTGCTTGCCGGCGGCGATCCGCTGGCTATCGACCAGCAACGACGACGTCCTGATCGTGAGCGACCTGCCGGCTGTTCCGCCCGACACCCGCGACACGGTGATCGAGATCGATCTCCACGGCGGCCCCGCCGCGCTCCCGGGCTCGTACGTGTTCTGGGCCGGCGAGGCCCGCTACTGAACGTTGGTCAGCGCCGGTTGGGGGGCGGCCGCCACGTGATCGGCTCCGGGTCGGCCGTCGGCCTCGGCCTCAATCTCCTCGGGCGTGGCGGCGGCGACGTCGTCCGGGTGTCGTCCTCGGGACGCGGGAACAACACGTCGGCGCGGCGACGCCGCGGGCGCGGTGAGCTGATCCGAGAGAACTCCTCGTCGGGAGCCGGGGAGTCGGCGCGAGGACGCCGGGCGCGCGGGGACGTGATCCGAGAGAACTCCTCGTCGGGAGTCGGGAAGGCGTCAGCGCGAGGACGCTCGGCGCGCCGCGCGCTGGCCCGCGCGGTTTCCTCCTCGGGAGGCGGGAACGCATCGGTCGGGCGACGCTCGGCGCGCGGGGAGCTGATCCGAGAGAACTCCTCGTCGGGAACCGGGAAGGCGTCGGCGCGAGGACGCTCGGCGCGCGGGTGGCTGAGACGCGAGAACTCCTCGTCGGGAGTCGGGAACGCATCGGGGGGACGACGCTCAGCGCGTGGGGAGCCGACCCATGAAGGGTCCTCTTCGAGAGGCGCGAACCCGTCGGCACGACGACGCTCGGCGCGCGTCGAGCTGGTCTGCACCGGTTCGTCCTCGCGAGCCGGGACCGGGTCCACGCGGCGGCGCCGAGGCCGCGGCCAGGTAGCCGTATCGACACCGGAGACGTCCTCGTGCTTGGACCCATTGTCACTATGCGACGGCGCCACGGGCCCTGGGTCGGGGTTGAGCGTGATCACCCCGGTGCCGGCGAACGAGGCGGCCATCTCACCCCATGCTCGCCGCAGCCGATCTGTCGTCGTCACTCCGGTGGTCATGCCGGTTCCGAGGAACCCCGCGCCGACCACGAGAACGACGATGGGCGCGTCGGCCGATGCTCGCCAGGCCACGGGCCGCAGGTCGTTGATCGGCGCCAGGTCGGTCGTCGCCGGGGAGGCGTTGGGCTCGGGCTCGAAGCCGTTGGGCTCGGGATCGAAGACGTTCGGCTCCGGCTCCAGGCGGTACGAGCTGGCGGCATTCCAGGTGACCGCCGACTCCATCCCGGTGAGCGTGGCGTACGGATCAGGCCCAGTGACGTCGGTGACGTCGTCTCGCAGGGCATCGAGGTCGATCGGCGACCACGGGGGGGGAGTGTCCGAGTCGTCGTGGGGGACGCCACGGTGCTCGGCGAACTCCTCCTCGAGGTCCTCTAGTTCCCGCTGGGCGTGCTTGGCCGCCAGGATGGCGATCACGAAGCCCGCGACGAGCAGCACGAGCAAGCCGATAAGAATTGCGATGGCCATTCGTACTCCCCGCCTTCCCCGCCCGCGTTCCCCGGTCTCAGGCTCGCATACCTTAGGTCGCGAGCGCTTCCCTCTGTCATGTCGACTCCCTGGCCTGCGCCGTTGATAGGGGCCACCCCGGTTTTCGTGGCTTGGCGGAGGGAGTGGGATTTGAACCCACGGTGCCCGAAGGCACAATGGTTTTCGAGACCATCCGATTCGGCCGCTCTCGCATCCCTCCGGCCGAGAATTCTAAACGAGACCCTTTGTCATCCCTTCCGAGAGGAGCCGCATGTTGACGGCGTCAGAGACTCCGCACTGGCGGGGAGTCAATCACCTCGCCCTCGTGACCCCCGATATGGACGCCACCGTCCGCTTCTACGCCGGCGTGCTCGGCATGCGCCTGGTGGCCACGACTCGGGCGGGCCCGATGCGTCACTATTTCTTCGAGATCGGTCCCGAGAACACGGTGGCCTTCTTCGAGATCAAGGGGATCGGCACCTTCGCCAAGCCCGCCGGGGCCCCACCGTCCCACGCCATCCAGTTCGACCATCTGTCGTTCAACGTTCCCGACGAGCGGGGGCTGGTCGAGCTACGCCAGCGGTTGCTCGACGCCGCATGCGAGTGCACGGAGGTGGTGGACCATGGCTTCGTGCGTTCCATCTACTTCACAGACCCGAACGGGATCGCGCTCGAGGCGTCGTGGTGGGCGATCGATGCGACCGGTCGGCCCGCCGACTACGGCGACGAGCGCGTCTTCGCCGACCCCGAGCCGGTGCCGGCGGTCGACGAGTTGCGCCGACACGGTCAGGTGCTCGAGACACCCATCACGCGGCTGATCAGCGAGGAGATCGTCGACCCGGTGTAATGCACCGCGCTCGTATCAGCGCCGATCGGCGAAGAACTTCGTGAGCAGCGCGCCGCACTCGGCGGCGCGCACGCCGTCGACCACGACAGCCTCGTGATTGAGCCGGGGATCGACGGCCAGGTTGTAGAGACTGCCGAGCGCGCCGCCCTTGGGATCGTCGGCGCCGAACGCGACGAGATCAAGTCGCGCCGGAACGACCGCGCCCGCGCACATCGCACACGGCTCGAGCGTGACGACGAGCGCGTGCCCGTCGAGCCGCCAGGACCCGACGGCGTGCGCGGCGTCTTGCAACGCGAGGATCTCGGCATGCGCCGTCGGGTCACCGGCGAGCTCGCGCTCGTTGTGCCGGCGGGCGATCACCTCGCCGTCTCCGACGCGCGCCACCACCGCACCGATCGGCACGTCGCCGTGCTCGGCAGCAGCGCGCGCCTCCTCGAGCGCGACGCCCATCAGCGCATCGAGTTGTCCGGCTTCCACGGTCGGCAGCGTACGGGGCGGCTTACGCGGAGGGAGTGGGATTCGAACCCACGGTGGGTTGCCCCACACACGCTTTCCAAGCGTGCCGATTCGGCCGCTCTCGCATCCCTCCAACGAGAGACGGACCGTGCACCCGCCGTCGACCCCGTCGCCGCACGGCGCGCCTGCCTGCGGTGACTCAGGTCAGGCACTCCTGCGGCACAAGGGAGGGCTCGCTGAGAGCTGCTTCCTTCCGGACCTGACTCGGTTCGCGAGGTCCCATTGCGCAGGACCCGACCCTCAACGCCACGCGCGGGCCGCTGCCGTGCGACGGCCCAGGCCTCGGGCGGGGATTCAGCCCCCCGTACGTGGATTGGGGGTACAGGGCACCACGGGCTCCCCGCCTAGCACGGTCCGCCGGCGCGAGGGTACCAACCGCTTCCCGGATCAGCGCCGCCCTCGCTGCAATTGCAGCGATAGCCGTCGCATGAGGTCGCCGAAGTGTCGGAGCTCCGTGGCGGCTCCGGGCGCGCCGCCGGGCGCGTTGCGGTACCCGGGAATGCCGACGGCCGTGACGAGCATGCACGACGCAGTCGTAGCGAAGAACCGGCGTACGGGATCGTCGAAGAACGTGAGGCCGGTGGCGCCACAGCCGAGGGTGAACGCGGCCAGCGAGAGGCGCTCGGACGCGATGCCGGCCTCGAGCTGCGCGACGCGATAGCCGCGTGCGCCGAGGGCGCCGAGCACCGGCTCGAGGTGCGCGGAATGAAACGCGGTGTACGCAGAGTCCCCGCCCAACGGCTGATCGAGGGTCAGCTGCTGGGTGAGCGGGCGGAACTGGCCCGGGCGGACGAGCTCGAGGTCGCCGTCACGCCAGCGGTACGCCCCCGGTTCGACACCCTCGATGCCGTGCACCGCGAGGTTGTGCTCCAACAGTGTCGTGCCTTCGACGACGTAGTCGGCTGGGACGGGACGGGCGGCGGAGCCCATGCCCCAGTCCAGGAGCGGGCGCGGCGCGGCGTCGGGCCGAAAGATGCGGGTCGACCCGCGGCGCAGGATCACCGACTCGATCGATTCTTCGGTCGCGCCCGGCGGCGGGTCGACCGATCGACGCATGGGACTTCCATTGACGGCGTGCCGGCGCCATTCGGCCACGGCGTCGTCATCGGAGAGCACGCCGGCTCGCTGCGCCTCGGTGATCAGCGGGAACGTGATCGGGCGCGGCGAGATCGGCTCGACGTCGATGTCGAGCGGTGCGAGGCCGGCCGGCACCTCGATCGGGTCGCCGTCGCCGATCGTGACGAGCGCCAGCGGGAACTCGGTCACCCCATCGACGCCGACGAGGCGGGCCATGTCGTCGTCGACGAACCCCGCCCACACCCGAGCGTCGAGCCCGTGCGCGTCGGCTTCCGCCAGCAGATTGGCGAGCATCGTGCCCGAGTCCCAGTACAGGTGCCGGAAGCCGCGCTCGCCGTACTTCCATGCCGTTCGCCACGGGATACCGGTGAACACGAACGCGCAGTGCGAGCCGCGTGCGACACGCTCCTGCCGAAGCGTCGTCAGGCCGAACTCGAGGGGGTCGAAGTGATGCACACCGTCGGGAACGCCGTCCACGCCCGCGCACGCGACGTACATCTCGATCGGATGCAGGTTCCCGGCCGACATCGCGGTCCGGAAGTACGTCCGCTCCTCGAAGGCCGAAGACGGGCTCGTGCGCGTGACGCCGCCGGCGAAGAACAGCAGGCGCGCCAGCGTGAGGTCATCGAGCGGCGCGGACGCACGTGGCCGGCCGCGGCCCGACAGCACGTCCACCGCCCGCGCCCCCGACTCGCCGATGTCGCGCGGGAGCGGCGTCGGCTCGAGGCCCACGTAGCGCTTGAACGGCGCGGGACGGTTGGTCGGGTCGAGCGGCTGGAACTGGACCAGACGGGACCGGTCGGTGGGGGAGCCGTGCCGGGTCAGCTCGTGCAGCGTGGCCACCGGGGCGGGGTCGTTCACGCGAAGCCCTCGGTCGGCGCGAAGCCCTGGCGCAGGAGGTTCTCGGTGACGGCGCGGGGCTCGACGAACTGGAGCAGATAGTCGGGTCCGCCCACCTTCGACCCCACGCCCGAGAGCCCGAACCCGCCGAACGGCTGACGGCCCACGAGCGCGCCGGTGATCCCCCGGTTCACGTACAGGTTCCCGGCCCGGAATTCGCGAGCTGCTCGGCGGATGCGCGCCGGCGAACGGGAGAACAGCCCGCCGGTGAGCGCGTACTCGGAGGCGTTGGCGAGCGCGAGCGCGTGGTCGAAGTCGTCGGCCCGCAGACAAGTGAGCAGCGGCCCGAAGATCTCCTCGGTCGCGACGCGCGCGTCGGGCCGTTCCGTGACCACCACCGTCGGGCCGACGTACCAGCCGCCGGCAGGCACGTCGTTGCGCTGCACCACGACCTTGCCCTCGTTCCGGGCGATGTCCTGGTAATTCTGCACGCGCCGGTACGCGTCCTCGTCGATGAGTGGTCCGACCACCGTCCGCAGCTCCGATGCGTGCCCGAGCGGCACGACCCCGGCAGCGCCCGCGAGCCGCCCGACGAGCTCGTCGAAGATCGGGGCGAGGGCGATGACCCGCGACGCCGCCGAGCACTTCTGGCCCACGTAGCTGAATGCGCTGGA
>WNGE01000098.1_pt1 | contig 93257 bp, 82 predicted proteins | sample 5400651 | NCBI WGS metagenome assembly WNGE01 (sample SAMN13153370, study PRJNA577476) | soil metagenome | isolation source: 60 cm soil or saprolite under grassland replicate 2 | place: USA:California | collected 2016-06-15 | reverse complement strand
CAACCGGGGGTGCGGCTCTCCCGGACGGCCAGGAACAGCGCCGGGCTGGCCTTGCCGGGGTGGTATTCCCGGGCCCGCAGGAAGCGGCGCAGCGCCACCGCGGTGCGGCCGCCGAAGACCACGACGCGGGCCTTTTTGCCCTTCCCCCGGCGGACCACCGCCTCCCGGTGCCGCACGTCCAGGTCGTCCAGGTCGAGCGCGACCAGCTCGCCGCGGCGCAGCCCGCAGTCGAACAGCACCCGGACCATCGCGGTGTCCCGGCGGTCGACGTAGGCGGGGCTCTCCGCGGTGGCCAGGATCCGGGCGACGTGCTCATCCGGGACGAGTGGCAGCGACGGGATGTACTCGTTGGGCAGCGGCACCGCGGCGGCCGGGTTGTGGTCCAGCCCGGAGTAGGGCTCGCCGGCGACGTAGCCGAGGAACAGCCGCAGCGACTTGAGCCGGATGCGGCGGGTGTTCTCGCTGCGGCCGGCGTCGGTCATCGCCCGCAGCCACGAGTCGACGTGCCGGCGGGTGATGCCGGCGGGGCCGGTCACGTCCGGGTGTCGCTCGGCCAGGTGGGCGATGAACTGCCGCGCGGAGCGCAGGTATACGACCGTGGTCTGCTCGGATAGGTTCCCGTTGCCGAGCACGTCGCCCCACTCGTCGAGCCAGCCGGCGAGGTCCGTCACGGGAGCAGGTTACCTGAGCAGTGAGCCGTATCCGTACCGACAGGGCCGGTCGAGGGTGACCGCGGCACCGGGTGTGTCCCCTGGCCAGGTGCCAGTTCTGCCGCTCACTGGCGAGCGGACGCTGCCGGGGATACAGTCTGAGAACTACTGGTTCCGCCGGCACGAGGCGGCCTACGCCGCGCTGCTGCCGTTCTGCCGCGGGGCGGTGGTGCTGGAGGCCGGCTGCGGCGAGGGGTACGGGGCGGACCGGATCGCCGGCACGGCCCGGCGGGTGATCGGCGTGGACTACGACGCGGCCACCGTCGAGCACGTGCGGGCGGCCTACCCGCGGGTGCCGGTGGTGCGCGGCAACCTGGCCGCGCTGCCGTTCGCGGACGGCGCCATCGACGTGGTCGCCTGCCTTCAGGTGATCGAGCACCTGTGGGACCAGGCGGGGTTTCTCCGGGAGTGCGCCCGGGTGCTGCGGCCGGCCGGGACGCTGCTGCTCACCACACCCAACCGGCTGACGTTCTCGCCCGGGAACGACCTGCGCAACCCGTTCCACGCCCGCGAGCTGTCGCCGACCGAGCTGACCGAGCTGCTGGCGGCGGAGGGGTTCGAGCTGGCCCGGCTGCTGGGGCTGCGGCACGGGCGCAGGCTGCGCCGGCTGGACCGCCGGTACGGCTCGCTGGTGGCCGCCCAGCTGGCCGGGCCGGCGGCGACCTGGCATCCGATGCTGCGCCGGCACGTGGCCTCGGTGCGCGTCCGCGACTTCGCCCTGGTCCGCGACGACCTGGAAGCCAGCCTCGACCTGGTCGCCGTCGCCGTGCGGACGTGACCGGGGCACGGGCACCCTCGGTGGGCAGGATGGCGATCGTGCTGCACACCCACCTGCCCTGGGTGGCGCACGCGGGCGCCTGGCCGGTCGGCGAGGAATGGCTGCACCAGGCGTTCACCGGCTCCTGGCGGCGGGTGCTGGCGATCCTGGACCGGCTGGCCGCCGAGGGCCGGCGGGACCTGGTCACGCTGGGGGTGACCCCGGTGCTGGCCGCGATGCTGGACGACCCGTACTGCCTGCGCGAGATCCACACCTGGGCCGGCCTCTGGCAGCTGCGCGCGGAGGGGCTGGCCGGCCGGGCCGAGCCGCACCTGCGGCGGCTCGCCGAGACGGAGTTCCGGGCGGCTACGGCGTGCCTGGCCGACCTGGAGGCGCGGTGGCTGACCGGCGGGCTGTCCGCGGTGCTCCGCCCGCTGGTCGACGCCGGCGTGGTCGAGCCGCTCGGCGGGCCGGCCAGCCACCCGTTCCTGCCGCTGCTGGACGAGCGGCTGGCCGGCGCCCAGCTCGCGGTCGGCCTGGCCGACGCGCGGCTGCGGACCGGCCGGGCGCCGGCCGGGATCTGGGCCCCGGAGTGCGGGTACGCGCCGGGGCTGGAACGGCTGTACGCGGCGGCCGGGGTGGGCCGGTTCGTGGTGGACGGGCCCGCGCTACGCGGCGACACCGCGGCCGCCCGGCCGGTGCGCGACTCCGGCGTGCTCTGCTTCGGCCGCGACCTGGAGGTCACCTACCGGGTGTGGTCGCCCCGGTCCGGGTACCCCGGCGCGCCGGCGTACCGGGACTTCCACACCTTCGACCACCGCTCCGGCTTCCGGCCGGCCCGGGTGACCGGACGGCAGGTGCCGCCGGAGGCGAAGCGGCCGTGGGACCAAGCGCGGGCGGCCGCCGCAGTGCGCCGGGACGCCGCCGACTTCGTCGAGGTGGTCCGCGCCCGGCTGGCCCGGCTGGCCGACCGGCACGGCCGGCCCGGGCTGGTGGTCGCCTGCTACGACACGGAGTTGTTCGGCCACTGGTGGTACGAGGGGCCGGCGTGGCTGGAGGCGGTGCTTCGGGCGCTTCCGGCCAGCGGCGTGCGGCTGACGACGCTGCGCGGCGCGGTCGAGGCCGGCCACGTCGGGCCGCCGGTCGAGCTGCCCGCCTCGTCCTGGGGGTCCGGCAAGGACTGGCGGGTCTGGGACAACCCGGCGGTGGCCGACCTGGCCGAGGACGCCGGCTCGGTGCAGAAGCGGCTGCTGTCCGTGCTGGACAACCGGCCGCCCGGCGGCGGACGGGACCCGGTGCTGGACCAGCTGGCGCGGGAGGCGTTCCTGGTCGCCTCGAGCGACTGGGCGTTCATGGTGACGAAGGGCGGCGCCGCGGACTACGCCCGGCGCCGGGCCGGCGAGCATGCCGCCCGCTTCACCCGGCTGGCCGACCTGGTCGAGTCCGCCGACCCCTCCGCGGGCCGCCGGGCCACCGAGCTCGCCGCCGAGCTACGCGCGGTGGACGGCCCGTTCGGCCATCTCGACGCCCGCACCGTCTGACCCGGTCAGCCGACTCCCCCGGCGGCGTCGACCGGCCCGGTGGGCGGGTTGTACGGCAGGGTCGGGTACTGCCCGTACACGTCGTTCGGGTCGCCGGTGATCTCCAGCGGCTTGCCGCGCCGGCGCGCCTTCACGTCCAGCACGATCGCCGGCACCAGCAGCGCGGCCAGCAGCCCCAGAACGATGGCGAGAATCTGCACGGGCACCTCCCGAGGTCGCTCAGTATGACGCCTCGGCACCGCATACGGTTGCCGGCGTGGACGCTCGACTACGCGTGCCGTGCGACATCTCGGTCCCGATGACCCGCGGTTGGTCATCGGGGTCGCGGTCGAGCTCGCCGCCCGGGTTCCGCCGCGCGATGCTCGACCTGGGCTCTCCGCCACTCGGCCTACTGGACCACGCGCTGGCGGCCCGGCGGGTGCCGGCCGGGACATCGCCTGCCGTGTCGGGGGACGCCACCGGCGCGGCTGGACCATAAAATCCCTCGCCATGGCCTTCGGACAGCCCGGCCAGTCGGGAACCCAGCCGCCCGCCCAGCGGATCAGCGCCGCGGACGTGCACAGCGTCGCGTTCGGCAAGCCGCCGTTCGGCAAGCGGGGGTACGACGAGGGGGAGGTCGACGACTTCCTCCGCCGGGTCGCCGACACGCTGGCCCAGCCGCCCGGCTCCGGCCGGGTCACCGCCGCGGACGTGCACGACGTCGCGTTCCGCAAGCCCCGGCTGGGCAGCCGGGGCTACGACGAGGACGAGGTGGACGCGTTCCTCGACCTGGTAGAGGGTGAGCTGCGCTGGCGGGCCTCCGCGGAGGGGCGGCGGGAGCTGTCGGTCGCGGCGGCCGCGCCGGTGCAGGCGAGCCGGGTGCGCGCGGTCGCGGTGGCGGTGCTGGCCGACCGCGGCCGGATGCTGGCCACCGAGAACGTCGACCCGGACACCGGCCGCACCGTCTACCGCCCGCCGGGCGCGGACATCGCCTTCGGGGAGCGCGGCCACGAGACGGTGGCTCGGGCGTTCCGGGAGGAGTTCGGCGCCGGCCTGCTGGACATCCGGCCGCTGGCGACGCTGGAGAGCATCCACCGGTTCGGCGGGCGGGAGGGGCATGAGCTGGTGCTGGTGTACGAGGCGGCGCCGGCCGACCCGGCGATCTGGGCGCAGCAGCGGCTGATCGGCCGCCGGGGCGGGCTGACCACCAGCGCGGTCTGGGTGCCCACCGAGGCGTTCCGCCGGGGCGAGGCGGTGCTGCTGCCGGACGGGCTGGTGGACCTGCTCGGCTCGCTGCCCGGCGGCTGAGTTTCGCTCCGCCCGCCGGGGTGCCAGGATCCCTGTATGCAACGGCGCATCGGCATCTTCATCCTGGTCGGCACGCTGGCCGGCCTCGGCCTGGCGGTCCCGGCAAGCGCGGCTCCGGCCGACCCGGCCCCCTGCGTGACCGTCCCAAGCCCCACCCAGTCCGGCTACTCGATCGCCGACCCGACCTGCGACTTCAACGGCAGCACGTACACCGGCGGCCGGTTCACCCCGCTCACCGACGCGGCCGGCAACCCGGTGTCCCGGGTGTTCACCGGGATCCTGAACGGCGCCGCGTACCGGGTCGAGGTCCCGTTGGCCTGGCACGGCGACCTGGTGCTGTACGCGCACGGCTACCGCGGCACCGGGACCACCGTCTGGGTCGGCCTGGACTACCTGCGGCAGTACTACGTCGCGCACGGCTTCGCCTGGGCCGCGTCCAGCTACCAGACCAACGGCTACGACGTGAACCACGGGGTCACCGACACGCACGCGCTGATCGGGCTGTTCGGCTCGCTGGTCGGGGCACCCCGGGACGTCTACATGACCGGCGCGTCGATGGGCGGGCACGTCACCGGGGTGGAGATCGAGAAGTACCGCGACTTCGCCGGCGCCATGCCGATCTGCGGCGTGCTCGGGGACACGAAGCTGTTCGACTTCCACCTGGACGCGAACGTGCTCGCCGCGGGGCTGACCGGGACGCCGATCTCCTACCCGGCCTCGCTGGCCGCCGGGCAGGCGTACGCGCCGACCTACGACGGGCTGGTGCTCTCCGAGCTGCCCAAGCTGGGCAGCGGGTTCACCGCCGGCAACCCGGCCGGGGTGACGCTGACCCCGCTGGGCCAGGAGTGGGCGGCCGCGGTGCAGCAGCGCAGCGGCGGCACCCGGCCCGGGTTCGCCTCCGGGTTCGCGTTCTGGAGCAGCTTCGGGTTCGCCCCGCTGACCAACATCCCGTTCCTGTTCGGCCTCTACCCCGGGCTGACCGGCGGGACGATCGGGATCGCGCCCGGGAACGTCGCCGGCAACGTGGACACCGTCTACCGGCTGTCCGGCGGCCACCGCCCGCTTACCCCGGCCGAGATCGCGCTGAACGCCGAGGTGCTCCGGGTCGCGGCGACCACGCCGGCGTCGCCGGACCTCACCGGGATCCCCGCGGTCTTCGGCGACCCGCGGATCCCGGTGCTGTCCATGCACGACATCGACGACCTGTTCGTGCCGTTCTCGATGGAGCAGATCTACGCGGACCGGGTGGCCGCGCACCACGAGTCCGGCCTGCTGGTCACCCGGGCGATCCGCGGCGTCGGGCACTGCGACTTCACCGAGTCGGAGCTGGAGCAGGGCTTCGCCGCCCTGGTCGGCTGGGTCCGCCAGGGTGAGCGCCCGGCCGGCGACCAGATACGCAACGCCGAGGTGGTGGCGAAGCCGACGTTCGGCTGCCGGTTCACCGACCACTCCCCCGGCGTGCACGTCACGTTCGTGGGGGTGGCCTGCCCCACCGAGGACGAGGACTGACCCGGCTCCCGACGCGCCGCTCTGGCAGCATGTGCCGATCATGCGCGTGCTCATGCTGTCCTGGGAGTACCCGCCGGTCCTGGTCGGTGGTCTGGGCCGGCACGTGCACGCGCTGGCCGAGGCGCTGACCCTGGCCGGGCACGAGGTCGCCGTGCTCACCCGGCACGCGGCCGGGGCGCCGTACGACGAGGTGGCCGGCGGGGTCCGGGTGGTGCGGGTGCCGGAGGACCCGCCGCTGTTCCGGTTCGACCAGGAGCTGCTGGCCTGGACCATGGCGCTGAACCACGCGCTGACCCGGGCCGGGCTCGGCCTGGTCGAGGCCGACCCGCCGGACGTGCTGCACGCGCACGACTGGCTGGTCGCGCACGCGGCGACCACGCTCAAGCACCACCTGCGGGTGCCACTGGTGGCCACCGTGCACGCCACCGAGGCCGGCCGGCACCAGGGCTGGCTGCCCGGCCCGATGAACCGGGCGATCCACTCGGTCGAGTGGTGGCTGACCTACCAGGCGCGGCGGGTGGTCACCTGCTCGGAGCACATGCGCTGGGAGGTCACCCGGCTGTTCGACCTGCCGCCGGAGAAGGTGGAGGTGATCGGCAACGGGGTCGAGGTCGACCGGTGGCGGTCCGACCCGGGCCAGGTGGCCGCGATGCGCCGGCGGTATGCCGGCGACGGGCCGCTGCTGGTCTTCTCCGGCCGGCTGGTCCACGAGAAGGGGGTGCACGACCTGCTCCGGGCGATGCCCCGGCTGCGTCGCCGGCACCCGGGGATCCGGCTGGTGGTGGCCGGCGCCGGCCCGCAGGACGGCGCGCTGCGGGAGCAGGCCAGGCGGCTGCGGCTGGGCCGGTCGGTGTGCTTCGCCGGATTCGTGGACGACCTGGCCGCGCTGGTCGGCGCGGCCGACTGCGCGGTGGTGCCGTCGATCTACGAGCCGTTCGGGCTGGTCGCGCTGGAGGCGGCGGCGGCGGGGACACCTCTGGTGGTGGCGGACGTCGGGGGGCTGCGCGAGCTGGTGGAGCACGGGGTCAGCGGCCTGCGGTTCGCCGCCGGCGACCCGGCCGGGCTGGCCGACGCGGTCGGCGCGGTGCTCTCCGACCAGGTGCTGGCCAGGCGATGCGGCCGGGAGGCGCGGCGCGGGGTGCTCGACGGCTACGCCTGGTCGCGGGTGGCCGCGCGGACCGCGGCGGCCTACCACCGGGCCGGCCGGGAGGAGCGGGCGCTGCAGGCCGACCTGGCCGGCCGGGCGCTGCCCCGGCTGTTGGTCCGGGACGGGAACCTGCTCACCGGCGCGCCGTAGCGCCGCTGCCGGCGGGTCCGCCCGGCCCAGGATTAGGGCACCCGGCCGAGCAGGCCGGCCGGCAGGTGGCTGAGCCAGAGCCGCTCGGTGGTGTCCACTGGACCGCCGACCTCGACCCGGTCCCGGCCGCCGGCCTTGGCCCGGTAGAGCGCCGCGTCGGCGGACGCGAGCAGGTCGCTGACCACATGGCCGACCTCGCGGGTGCCGGCCACCCCGATCGACACGGTGATCCGCACGTGGCCCTGCTGGCCGCCCGCGCCGACGGCCGGCACGGCGTGCCCGGCGATCAGCACCCGGACCCGCTCGGCCACCGCGGCCGCCTCCACCACTCCGGTGTCGGGCAGCAGCACGCCGAACTCCTCGCCGCCCAGCCGGCCGATCAGGTCCACCGGGCGCACCCCGCCACGCAGCGTGCTGGCCACCTCGGCCAGCACCTCGTCGCCCACCAGGTGGCCCCAGGTGTCGTTGATCTCCTTGAAGTGATCGATGTCCAGCAGCAGCAGGCCGCACGGGGTGCCGCCGTGCTGGCTTCGCTCCACCCAGCGCTGGGCCTGCCCGAGCCAGTGCGCGGCGGTCGCCAGGCCGGTCTTGCCGTCGGTCTGCGCCGCCTCGCGCAGCTCGTCGTGGATCAGCGCCCGCTGCAGCAGCACCACCGGCGGTATCGCGGCAAGAGCGAGCACCGGCGACACCGACCAGGCGACCGCGGCCAGCAGGCCGAGGCTGAGCGCGGCCAGGTCGGTGATCAGCGTGGACACGTCGCCGAGCGCCGCGCGCAGCGGCGTGTCCGGCTCGACCAGCCAGATCGCCAGCGTCACCAGCACGACGTTGACCAGTTCGTAGGCCGCGCCGGCCAGCACCAGCGCGGCGACCAGCCGGCCGGCGCCGGTGCCCACCGCCTCCGGCGGCCGCCCGCCGGCGACCTGGACGGCGACCCAGTGCGCGGCCAGCCCGGCCAGCGCGACGCCGGCCGCGTTGAACGTGCGTCGCCACGGCGGCCCGAGCACCCCGCGCAGCAGCAGCGGGAGCAGCACGGCGGACGCGACCACGACGTACGGCGCGGGCAGCACCAGCGCGATCGCGAACAGCCAGACGGAGGCCAGATCCTTGTACGGCCGGCCGTCCACCAGCGTCGGCATGCCGACCGACCGGGCGCCCTCGATGCTGACCACCGCGCACGCGCTGAGCACCGTGACCCGCCACAGGTCGGACAGCCGGTAGTGGTCCTCGCCGGTCGACACCACGGCCGCCAGGGCGAGCACCGGCAGCACGGTGACCACGGCCACGTAGCCGGCCGCGGCCCGGGGCAGGCGCCAGAGCGCCCACCCCCGCACCGCGGCGGCCGGCCGCATAGCTCCTACACCTCCTCGCCGTACTTCTCCTGGTGCAGCTGCCGGGCCTGGCCGATCCAGTCCTCGCGCTCGATCCGCTGCCAGCGGTCCCGGACTGCGTCACGGACCCGCTCCAGCCCGGCCTCGTCCAGGGTGGCGAGCTGGCGGTAGGACCGCACGCCGAGGCCGTGCAACGCTGATTCGATGGCCGGGCCGACTCCCCTGATACGTCTGAGGTCGTCGGTTCGTTCCTCGGCCGCCAGGGCGTCCGCCACCGCCGCCGGGGCCGGCACGGTCTCGGCGGGCCCGAACTCGGCGGGCCCCGCCTGGGTGGGCCCGACCCCGGCGGGCCCCGCCTCGGCAGCCCCGGCCCCGGCCGCGGCCTCGGTGGCATCGTGCACCGGCCGGCCGATCGCGTCGACCGGCTCCGGCGCCCGCGGCTCGACCACCGTCGGGTCGACGGGCGTTCGGGGTGGGAGTGGCCCGGGCGGCCCGTCGGGCACCACCCGCAGCGCAGGCGCGGGCCGGACGTGGCGGCGCAGCAGCAGCCACCCCACCGACAGCGCCACCGCGAGAAGCGCTGTCAGCCGAACCACACGGGACGCGGGTCGCACGGCCACCTCCTCGGGTCGGCCCGGTGCGGCGGCGTGATCCGGCATCTCCCCGAACGAAGCCAGGTCAAGCCCATGCCGGGCGTCATGGCTGCAGGCTACCGACGCCGGGGACGCTGCGTGGCCGGTAAAGCGGCGGGCTAGCGGTGTCCCGCTAGTGGTCCCGCCCGTTAGTTCGTGGGTGATGGGTCGGGTAGCCAGGCGGTGGGGTCGTTGAGGTAGAGCCCGCAGGCGCAGTCGAGGGCGTCTTCGGGGGTTCCGGCGAACTGGCCGTGGGGCAGGATGCTTTCCTGGTAGTCGTCGTGGCTGGCTCGGTAGATGGCGAAGCCCCAGATGCTTGCCGATCCGCCGTAGCGCAGCCGGCACAGCGGCAGGACTTCACCGTCGGGCAGGTGCCCGTCGACGTAGGCGAACTGACTGCGGAAGCGGACCTCGACGCTGGCCAGGGCCGGCCAGCGGTGCTGGGCCCGCTGGGAGAGTCGTTGCGCCAGGCTGGTCTTGGTGGATGCCGGTGGTGTCGCCACGCCGCTCATCCTGCCCGGCTCAGCCGGCGAACGCCGGGATCTGCTGGCTGCGGCGGGCGTCGATTCGCCGCAGCAGGTCGGCGAGATCGGCGCGGGTGAATCTCCAGTCGAACGGGGTGGCGGCGGTGTTGTAGCGGGGTTCGAAGTCGGTCAGCCGTTGCGCGAGGGCGTCGAGGTCGGCGAAGTCCGCCGGCTTGATGACCTTGCGCTGGATCACCGAGAACACGACCTCGATCTGGTTCAACCAACTCGCGTGCACCGGCAGGTGCACCAGGGTGGCGGTCGGCCAGCTCTCGGCCATCCGCCGGATCGAGGTGTTCCCGGCGTGCGAGGAGCCGTTGTCCACCACCCAGAACACCCGGCGGGCCGAGGCGTAGGGCTCGCAGCTCATCACCCGGCGCACCAGCTCGCCGAACGGCGCGATGCCGGTGGTCGCCGCAACCCGGCCCATCAACACCGCCCGATGCACGTCGTAGCCGCCGAAGTAGGCCAGAGTGCCGTGCCGCTCGTACTCGAACTCCACCCGCCCAGCCCGGCCCGGCGCCGCAGGAAGGCTCGGGTGACAGCGAGAGATGGCCTGCAGCTGGCTCTTCTCATCGGCGCTGATCACGTACTCGTCCTCGCCGAGGGCCACACCGCCCCAGACCCGCTGGTAGAGATCCAGCACCCGGCCGGCCTTGACGGCGAAGTCCGGGTCCCGCGGAAAGATCCACGAGCGGTGCTGCCACGGCTTGATCGCGTCCTCGGCCAGCCACCGGCGCACCGTGGAGGCCGACACCGCCACCGCAAGACCCTCACCAACAGCCTGCGCGGCCAGCTCCGCCGAACTCCACCGCGACAACGGCACCCTCCGGTCCTCCGGCGGCTGGCAGGCCATCGCCTTGACCTCGGCCACCACCTCAGCCGGGAACGACCGTGGCCGGCCAGACCGCTTGCGGTCAGCCAACCCGCCGATGCCTTCGATGCAGAACCGCTTGCGCCACCTGCTCACCACGTCAACGTCCACATCCAGCCGCTCGGCGATGCTCACGTTCTGCATCCCCGCCGCCGCCAACAGAACGATCTTCGCCCGCACCACATCGGCGAACGGCGCCGTGTAAGCCCGGGCACGCTCCTCCAGCACCACCCGGTCAGCATCCGACAGCTCAACGACGAACGGGGAAGCACGCGACACCACAGCCTCCGCAGGCCTCATCACGATCACGGAGGCTCGGCGCTTCCCCACGCCGAGACAGGCACCTAACTTACACCGCTGTAATTCCGCGCAGCACCACTAGGCCAGCACCGAGGAGCGCGGGTAGGCGTCCTCCGGGTCCAGCACGACATTCACCAGGTACGGCACTCCGGCGGCGAACGCGCGGTCCAGCGCGGGGCCGAGCTCGGTGGCCGACCGGACGATCTCGCCGGCACCGCCCAGCGCCCGGACCACCTCGTCGTAGCGGGCCTCGGGCTGCAGGTCGGCAGCCACGTGGTAGCCGTAGATCGCGCGCATCGGGTGCTTCTCCAGCCCCCAGCCGCCGTTGTTGCCGAGCACCATGACCACCGGCAGCCGGTGCCGGACCAGGGTGTCCACGTCCAGCAGGGAGAAGCCGGCGGCGCCGTCGCCGAGCAGCAGCAGCACCTGGCTGTCCGGGCGGGCCACCCGGGCCGCGATCGCGTAGCCGAGGCCGGTGCCGAGGCAGCCGTACGGTCCGGGGTCCAGCCAGCAGCCGGGCCGGTACGAGTCGACGTACTTGCCGGCGTAGGAGACGAAGTCGCCGCCATCGCCGATGACCACGGCGTCCCGGGCCAGCCGGCGGCGCAGCTCGCCGTAGACCTGCGGTGGCCGGATCGGGTCGGTCGCCGCGCGGAGCTGCCCCTCCTCGGCGCGGCGGGCCGCGTCCTCGGCCTCGCGCAGGCTGGCCAGCCACGGCTTGTGGTCGGTGCGCTGCCCGGTGTAGGTGGCCATCCCGTCGAGCACCGCGCTGAGGTCGCCGGCCGGTGCCGCCTCGGTCTGCACGTGCCCGGCCCGGCGGCCCGGGTCGTCGACGACGTGCACCACCCGGGCCGCGCCGAAGTCGCCGAAGCCGAGCCGGAAGTCCAGCGGGGTGCCGACCACGACGACCAGGTCGGCCTCCTTCTTCAGCAGCCCGCGGGTGCGGGCGAAGGCCAGCTCGTGGTCGGCGGCCAGGCAGCCGCGGCCGAGACCGTTGGCGTAGACCGGGACCTGCAGCGCCTCGGCGGCGCGGCGCAGCGCGTCGGTCGCCCCGTCCAGGTACACGTCGGTGCCGGCGATCACGGCCGGACGCTCGGCCAGGGCGACCAGCCGGGCGGCGGCGGCCACCTGGTCCGGGTCCGGCTGCACGCCGCGCGGGGGGTCGACCGGCGGCAGGTCGGCCGCGGCCGGCGAGAAGATCACGTCCATCGGCACGTCCACGAACGCCGGACCGCGGTGCGGGGTCAGCGCGGCCAGCGCGGCCGCCCGGACCTCGGCTCCGATCGCGTCCGGGGTCGCCGCGGTGGCCGCCCGCTTGGTCACCGAGGCGAGGATCGGCACGTGGTCCAGCTCCTGCAGAGCGCCGCGGCCCCAGTTCACGGTCGGCGCCCGGCCGGCGAGCACGACCACCGGCACGCCGGTGAAATAGGCCGAGGTGATGCCGCTGACCGAGTTGGTCACCCCGGGTCCGGCGGTGACCACGGCCAGCCCCAGCCGGCGGGTCAGCTTTCCGATCCCCTCGGCGGCGAACACCGCGGTCTGCTCGTGCCGCACGTCGACGATCCGCACCCCGGCCCGGACCGCCGCGTCGTAGAGCGGGAAGACATGCCCGCCGGACAGGGTGAACATCTCGGCGACGCCGAACCCGCGCAACGCGCCGAGCGCCACGTCGCCGCCGTGCCCCTCCACCCGCGTCATCCCCGCACCCTACGTCAGCCGGGGTGCGCGGCCTCGCGGGTCTTGCGGGCGATGTCGGCGAGGGCGGCGCGGCGGGCGGCGTCGGCGTGGTAGTCCGCGACCCGGTCCCGGATCACCCTGGCGGGCACGCCGACCGCGACGCTGTAGGCCGGGACGTCCCGGTTGACCAGGGCGTGTGCGGCCAGCACGCAGCCGCGCCCGACGGTGACCCCGCGTAGCACGCTGGCCTTCGCGCCGATCCACACGTCCGGTCCGATCCGGACCGGCGACTTGACGATGCCCTGGTCCTTGATCGGCGTGCTGATGTCGCTGAACACGTGGTCGAAGTCGCAGACGTAGACCCAGTCGGCGACGATGGTGGCCGCGCCGAACTCGATGTCCAGGTAGCAGTTGACCGTGTTGTCCTTGCCGAACACGCACTTGTCGCCGATCCGCAGCATCCCCTCGTGGCACCGGATCGCGTTGCCCTGTCCGATGTGGACCCAGCGGCCGATGACAAGCCGGCCGTACCCACGCCGGGCGTACAGCTCGACCCCCTTGCCGAGGAAGACGAACCCCTCGGTGATCACGTGCGGGTTGCGCAGCTTGAACCAGAAGAACCGGCAGTAGCGGATCAGGTACCAGGGCGTCCAGGCCCGGTGCCGGACCAGCCAGCGCAGGCTGGCCCAGGTGAGGAACCGGGCCTGCCGGGGGCCGCTGCCGCGCTGGGACACGTCTGCGGACGGTACCCCGCGGCAGTCCGGCTGGCAGGGTGGGGCGGGGCCGGGCCGGGCCTGTCTCCCGGGTCTTGGTGGATGCCGACGGCGCCCGGCAAGACGGAGGAGGAGCCGATATTGGACATATCGGCGACGACGACAACGCGGCCTGGGGGCGGCTGGGCGCCGCCGGCGCCGTCCTCCGGCTCCTCCGGCTCCGGCTCGGGCGAGCCGGGCTGTGGCCTCGGGCGGTGGGACGTGCGGGTGCAGGACCGCCCGGTCGGCTTCGCCGGCGGCGAGCGGGCCGGCGACTACCTCTGGCACGACGCGACCGGGTTCCACCTGGCGGTGACCCATCGCGGCGATCGCAGGGACGTGTTCACCGGCACGATCCAGGCGAACGCGGCGATGGCGATGCGCCCGGTGCGGCTGGAGGGCCGGGACGCGGTCGCCCTGTCCGCCGACCGGCACACCCTCTACTTCCGGTTCTACGACTACGGGCACGTCGACGCGGTCGACTTCGTGACCGACTGCGCCAGCCGGCTGGTGGTCGGCAACCTGCGAATGGACGGGCTGGCGCTGCCCACCGACCGGGTCTACCTGGGCGCGGCCCGGGCGCACCCGGCGCGGGTCCCGTTCACCCTCTCCCGGGCTTAGGGCTTCACCCCGGTCAGCAGCGCGTTGTAGAACAGCCCGGCGGGCACCACTGTGGACAGCACTTTGCTGTCCACAGTGGATAGCCGCTGCCAGGTGCGGTAGGCGAAGGTGGCCCAGCCCCAGCCGAGCTTCTCCGGGCGCACCGCGCACTCGAAGGTGCGCACCGGCCAGCCGAACCAGGCCGCGGTCAGCTCCTCGGTGCGCACCTCGACGTCCACGGCGCCGGCCACCAGGGCGAGCCGGCGCAGCTGCGCCGGCGGGAACGTGTGCAGGTCGACCAGCGCCTCCAGCGCGGCTGCCCGGGACGACTCGTCCAGCTCGCGCTGCGGGCGGCGCCAGCCGGCCAGCGCCGGCAGCCGGGTCAGCCGCACGGTCGCCCACCAGGTCAGCCGGGACAGCCGGCGGGCCACCAGGTCGCCGTACCGGGTCGGCTCGCCGGCGAAGACGAACCGGCCGCCGGGCCGCAGCACCCGCAGCACCTCGCGCAGCGCCGCCGGCACGTCCGGGATGTGGTGCAGCACGGCGTGCCCGACGACGAGGTCGAACGTGCCGTCGTCGTAGGGGATCCGCTCGGCGTCGGCGACCCGCCCGTCGACCGGCAGGCCCAGCCGGCCGGCGGTGCGCAGCGCCACCTCGACCATGCCCGGGCTGAGGTCGGTCACCGAGCCGCGCTCGGCGACCCCCGCCTGCATCAGGTTGAGCAGGAAGAAGCCGGTGCCGCAGCCGAGCTCGAGGGCGTCGCGGTACGGCCAGCCGGCGGTGCCGGCGATCGCCACGAACCGGTCCCGGGCGTAGTCGATGCACCGCTGGTCGAACGAGATCGACCACTTCTCGTCGTAGCTGGCCGCCTCCCAGTCGTGGTAGAGGACGTTGGCCAGCTTCGGGTCGTGCCGGGCGGCCTCGACCTGCTCCGGCGACACCGCGGGCATCCACCAAGGTCCACCCGACACCCCCTGGCTCATCGGCCGACGAACCGGGCCTTGCCCGGACCGTTCTCGATGAACGACCGCATCCCGATCGCCCGGTCCTCGGTGCCGAACAGGCTGGCGAACAGGTAGCTCTCCAGCCGCAGCCCGGAGGCCAGGTCGACATCGAGCCCGCCGTCGATGGCCGCCTTGGCGGCGCCCAGCGCGATCGCGGGACCGGCGGTGAAGCGGCTGGCCAGCGCGACCGCGGTGGAGTACACGTCGTCCGGGGCGACGACCCGGTCCACCAGGCCGATGGCCAGCGCCTCGGCGGCCTCCACGAACCGTCCGGAGTAGACGATGTCCTTGGCCCGGGCCGGGCCGACCAACCTGGACAGTCGCTGGGTGCCGCCGGCGCCCGGGATGATGCCGAGCAGGATCTCCGGCTGGCCGAGCTTCGCGTTGTCGCCGCAGACCCGGAAGTCCGCGGTCAGCGCGAGCTCGCAGCCCCCGCCGAGCGCGTAGCCGGTGACCGCGGCGACCACCGGCTTCGGGATGCGGGCCACGCTGTCGAACGCGCGGCTCAGCGGCCCGGCCCGCTCGGCCATGTCGGAGAAGGTCAGCTCGGCCATCTCCTTGATGTCGGCGCCGGCGGCGAAGACCTTCGGCCCGCCGTAGAGCACCACCGCCCGCACGTCGGACCGGTCGGTCGCCTCGGTGGCGGCCGCCCGCAGCTCCTCCTGGACGGTCTGGTTCAGCGCGTTCATCGGCGGCCGGTCCAGCCGGATGGTGCCGACCGCGTCGGCGACCTCGAGCGTGACGAACTCGGGCACTCGCACGACCTCCTCCGACCAGTGAGCCAGCCGAAACCCTAGCCCGGCCCGGCGGACGGGCCGCCGCCCGGACCCGGTTCCCGCGACCATCGGAAGGTCCGGACCGAGCCGAACACTAATAGTGGTCCTATGACTACGATCAGTTGTCACCAGTGATCGGATGCGACAGCGGGGGTCGATGTGACATCGGTTCGGGCCGTAGGACCGGCGGCCACCAGCCTGGCGGAGCGCACCGCGTCGAGACCGGAGCCCGGACCCCCCGAGTCGCCGCCCGCGGAGGGCGCCGCTCCGCCGGCGCTGCTGACGCTGGACCGGTGCCTGGTCGCCGCCAGCGTGCTCGTCGCACTGGTGACCGGAGCAGTCAACCGCGGCGGCTTCCCGGTCTACACCGAGGACGAGGGCGTCTACACGATGCAGGCGTGGTCGGTACTGCACGGCCGGCTCTCGCCCTACCCGTACTGGTATGACCATCCGTTCCTGGGTTCGGTGCTGATCGCTCCGTTCCTGGCGCTGGGCAGGTTGCTGGCGCCGCAGGCAGGAGCGGTGGCCGACGCTCGGCTGGCCACGCTGGTGGCGCTGGCGGTGGATGCGGGCCTGATGTGCGTGATTGCCCGCCGAGTGGGGATGGGCCGCTGCGCCGGCGTGCTCGCTGTGGCCCTGTTCCTGCTCAGCCCGCTGTCCCAGCACGAGCTGCGCAGGGTGTTCCTGGACAACGTGTCGCTGCCCTGGATCCTCGCCGCGGTTGCCCTCGCGCTGTCCGCGCGCAGCCGGGACGCCCGTCCGGCGCTGGCCGGCGGGTGCCTGGGGGTCGCAGTGCTGTGCAAGGAGACCTCGCTGCTGCTCGCGCCGGTGGTCGTGGTCGCGCTGCTCACCCAGCTGCATCGCGGCGAGCGCCGGCGTGCGCTGTGGACGGCGACCTGGTCCGTCCTCGGCATCGCCAGCCTGTACCCGCTCTACGCGCTGCTGCGCGGTCAGCTGCTGCCGTCCCCCGGAAGCGCGTCCCTGGCCAAGGCGCTGAAGTGGCAGCTGGTCGATCGGGTCGGGTCCGGCTCGGTGTTCGACCCCGGCAGCCAGCGCAACCACACCGTGGCGCAGTGGCTGTCCCGGGACCGGGAGCTGATCGTCGCTGGCGTCGTGGCCGCGGTCATCCTGCTGGCCGTGCGCCGGCTGCGCCCCGTCGCGGTGGCGGTCCTCGTTCCCGCGCTCTGGGTGCTGCGGCCCGGCGGCTACCTGCCGGCCATGTTCGTCATCGTCGCGCTGCCGTTCCTGGCGCTGAGCGCGGCGGCCGTCGGCGAGCTGCTGATCGGACTGCTGAGCAGGGCGGGGCACCGGGTTGCCGGCGGCGATGCCATCCGGACCAGGGCCACCGCGGGCTGGCTGAGCGTGACGCTGCTGGCGGCCACGCTGCCCGCCCAGCAGCGGCTGCATGCCAGCGACGTGCTGGTGGCACAGGGGAACCGCTCGCCGGCGGAGGCGGTCGCCTGGATCAGGCAGAATCTGTCGCCCGCCCAGCGCCTCCTGGTCGACGACGTCATGTGGATCGAGCTGGCCACCGTCGGCTGGAGCGACCCGTGGAACCAGGCGGTGTGGTTCTACAAGGTGGACACCAGCCCTGACGCGAGGGTGCACCTACAGCACGGATGGCGGGACATCGACTACGTGGTCTCCACCCGGATCCTCCGCCAGGGCACGGGCAACCTTCCCTATCTGGTGACCGCCCGCAAGGCCCTGGAGCACAGCGTCCTGGTGGCCACCTTCGGTCACGGGCTGGACCGGATCGAACTGCGCCGAGTCATGCGCTGACCCGAGGCGTCCCGGGAGGCCGGCAGAACGAGACGGCGACCAACGGCAGCCCATAAGGCGACGTCCGCCGGTAACCGACAGCACCCCTCGGATGGTCCGCTCGATGCGGCACCACCGAGGGGAGACCACGATGGCGAACCGGAGAAGTTGGGCTGTGTCTGCGCTCGTTGCGCTGACGATGGCCGGTTGGGCGCTGGCGACCGGGGCGGCGCCGGCCGCTGCCGCGGACGCCGCATCGGCCGGCGCGAACCTGGTGCCGGCGCAGGGTGTGCTGTTCGGTGCGTATGTCCAGGGCCTGCCGGGTCAGGGCAGCGAACCGGCGGAAGCCAGCCTGGAGACCACGATGCACCGCAAGCTGGACCTGTTGCGGATCTACCGTCCATGGGACGAGCCGCAGCCGGCGCCGGCTGTGGTCGCCGCGGTCCGCCGCGGCCAGATCCCGTTGCTGTCGATACGACCCGGCTACAAGGACGGCCGGATCGTGTCGTGGGCGTCGGTCGCCCGCGGCGACGCCGACACGATGATCGCCAAGCAGGCCGACGGGCTTCGCAGCCTGTCCCCCAGCCGGCTCTTCCTCTCCTTCCACCATGAGCCGGACGACCCGGCCGCCGCCACGTTCGGCACCCCGGCCGACTTCGTGGCCGCCTGGCGGCACTACCGTCAGGTCTTCGCCGCGCGCGGCGTCAGCAACGTTGCGTTCGTGTGGATCATGACTCCGTCGAGCTTCAGCAAGGCCGGCATGGCCGACGCCTACTACCCCGGCGACGACGCGGTCGACTGGATCGGCGAGGACGCGTACAACTGGTTCGGCTGCCGCGAGGGCAAGTCGACCTCCTGGCGGTCACCCGCCGAGCTGATCGCACCGTTCGCGTCCTGGGCCGCGGGGCACGGCAAGCCGCTGATGCTGGCCGAGTGGGGGTCGGCCGAGGACCCGGCCCAACCGCAGCGCAAGGCACAGTGGCTGCGGGACGGTCTGGCCGCCGCCCGCACCTGGCCACAGCTACGAGCGATGTCCTACTTCGACGGTGTCGGCAACTGCAACTGGCGGCTGGACACCGGCGCCGCGCTGCAAGGGTTCGCCGACGACGGCGACGACCCCGCGGCGCACGGCCGGGCCAGCGCCTTCCTGCTCCCGTCCACCCGGCTGGGCGTCGCACCGCTCGCCGTCCACTTCGATGGGTCCGGCAGCACCGGCACCGGCGCGGCCGCCAGCGCCGGCATCGGCAGCTGGACGCTGGACTTCGGGGACGGCTCGTCCCCGGCCTCGGGCGTCGGGCAGCCGCCCGCGGACCTCGTCCACTCCTACCCGGCCGGCACCTTCACGGCGCGGCTGCGGGTGACCGACGGCACCGGTGCCGTGGATCAGGACGAGCGCAGCATTACCGCCGCCGCCGCCCCGACCATCAGCGGCTCGGTGGGCGGCGTGACATCCACCTCGGCGACGATCCACGCCTGGATAGCCCCGCAGGGCTTCGCCGCTACCGCTCGGGCGGAATGGGGAAGCACGACCGCCTACGGTCAGCGGAGTGCGCTCGCCCAGATCCCGGCCACCAGCGGCACGACCGCACTGACCTTTCCGCTGGCCGGGCTGAGTCCCGCTACGCACTACTACGCTCGGGTCGTCGCGACCAGCGCGGCCGGCACCAGGGTGCGCAACTGGACGTTCGACACGCCCGGTCCCCCCACCGTCGCCGGCACCGCGGCCAGCGAGCTGTCCGGGTCGAGCGCCCGGCTGACCGGCAAGGTGAACCCCCACCTGCTGACGGCCGGGTACTACTTCGAGTGGGGCCGGTCGACCGACTACGGACACCGCTCCGACCGGGTGAGCGTGGACCCGATCTCCTGGTCGGTGTACGCGTCGCTCCGGCTCAGCGGCCTGGACCGTCGGCAGACGTACCACTTCCGGCTCGTCGCTGCGAACGCGGCAGGTCGCACGCAGAGCGCTGACCAGGTCTTCACCACGACGTGACGCGGCGGTGCCGGTTCGCCCGAACTACATTCCGCTACGACTTGCCACACTGAGTAGTCACCACGCTAGGCTGCGCTCGGTTTTTGCTCGACGCGCCGCCGGCGCGGGCGCCTTGCGTCCTCGGGGGACTCTGACGTGTTCATCTTTCTGCTGCAAATCCGTCACATTGCCATCGGAAGCGGACCGCTATATCTCTTCGCCGTCTTCTCCGCCATTGTTTGGCTGCTGTGGTTCATCAAGGTCGACCTGTCCCGCCGATACCGGGCCTGGACCGAGCCGTACCGGACCACGACAAGTGTGATCGTCCCGGTCGTGGACGAGCCGGCGGACATGTTTCGGGAAGTGCTCGACCGGATCGTCGCACAGCAGCCCACCGAGCTCATCGTGGTGGTCAACGGGCCGCGCAACCACCGGCTGGAGGCGGTGTGCGCCGAGCTCGGGGTGGGTTGGATCTGGACACCGAAGGCCGGCAAGCGCAACGCGATCCGGCTCGGCGTCGAGGCGGCGACCGGCGACATCGTCGTCCTGGTCGACTCCGACACGGTCTGGACCGCGGAAACGCTGGCGGAGTTGGTCAAGCCGTTCGCCGATGCGGCCATCGGCGGGGTGACGACGCGGCAACGCATCCTGGACCATGACCGCTGCCTGATCACCCGGTGGGCGGACTGGCTGGAGAACACCCGGGCGCTGTACATGATGCCGGCCCAGAGCGTGCTCGGGCACGTGGGTTGCCTTCCCGGCCGGACGATCGCATTCCGCCGGGAGATCCTGCAGCAGATCATGGACCGCTTCCTGACCGAACGGTTCCTCGGCGTGTTCCTGGAGATCTCCGACGACCGGACGCTGACGAACCTCACGCTGCGGGCCGGCTACCGCACCGCCTACCAGGTCACCAGCCTGGTCTACACCGAGGCGCCGACCACGGTCCGCCGGCTGTACCGGCAGCAGCTGCGCTGGGCCCGCGGCAGCCAGTACAACACGCTGCGGATGCTGCCGTGGATGCTGACGTACGCACCGATGCTCGCGGTGTTCTTCCTGGCCGACATCATTCTGCCGTTCCTGCTGCTCGGCGTCGGCATCGGCTGGGCCTACCGGGCGGCGACCGGCACCGGAGCCAACCTGTACGCGGCGATCCTGAAGGAGTACGGCATGCAGGCCGGCCTCGGCCGGGTGGTGGCGCTCGCGCTGGTCGCCTCGATGCTGTCGATGGGGGTACGGCAACTCCGGCACCTGTCCGAGCGACCTTCAGACTTCCTCCGGCTGCCGGCCTTCATCCTGGTTTCGACGCTGTTCCTGATGCCTGTCAGGCTGTTGGGCTTCTTCCGCATGGCACACGTGAGCGGCTGGGGCACCCGCGCGCACGCGTACGGCGGGACCGACCACGACGCGGCCGCTGCGGTGGCGGGGACCCAGCGCACCGAGGTGCCTCACCCGGCCGAGCTCGTCCGGGCGGGGTCGGTCGGCGAGGTGGCCCCGGTGACGGCCGGAGGCGGCGCTGCCGGCGAGCCGGCCGGCGACCGGCTCGCCGACCCCGCCGGCCCGCCCGGCCCTGGCGCCCAGGCGGCTCGGCCGTCCGCCGGTCACCAGCCGGCCCGGGTTCGTTGGCGGCCGAACCCGCAGGCCGCGTGGCCGTATCTGATCGGCTCCACCCTCATCGTCTTGGAGGTCCTGCACCATGCCTGAGCACATGCTCCGGTCCACCCGGGCCCGGGTGTTCGCCGCGGTGATGACCGTCGCGTTGACCGCCGTGAGCTATGCGATCTGGACGTCTCCCGGTGTTCGACGGGTTGCCGGCGAGATCCTGACTGCCCGGCTGCCGACCGCCGCCGCCGCGCAGCAGCCGCGGGTCGCGCCGAAGCGGATGGCGCAGCCGGTCAGCCCCGGCCGGCGGACCGGCACCGACCGGCGGGCGGAGACGGCGGCCGAGACGGCCCGGCTGCGCGCCAGGCTGGCCGCGCTGCAGAACCGCGTCGGCGAGCAGCACGCCACCGGGAACGGCGACCTCGGCGCGGCGCTGCAGGGCGAGCGGGTGTCCTCGTGGGCCGGCCACCCGGCGGCGCGCCCCAGGTCGACCCCCGGCTCGCGGGCCAAGCACTGCTGGGACTTCCGCTGGCAGCAGGACGCCCAGGCGGCCTACCTGGCCGACCTGGCCGACCCGTGGGGGCTGGACGGACCGCCCGGGCCGAGCAACGACGACGGCATCGCCTGCTCCGACCTCCCGGTGGACCCGAGCCGGCCACCGTCCACTCCGGCCGGTGCCAAGCCACAGCCGATGCCGGCGGCCCCGCCGGTAGCGGCGCTGCGCCAGCCGAAGCAGCGGTACTTCGGCCTCTACACCGAACAGTCGCCGTACTCCTGGTACGAGGTCGACCATGTCGCTCGGGTGGTCGGCAAGGTGCCCAGCATGGCCGGCTACTTTGCCGCCGGCGATCAGCCGTTCCGCCCCGAGGCGGTGGTCTCCGCCTGGCGGCGCGGGATGCTGCCGCTGCTGAGCTGGGAGTTGCGGCCGCAGGTGGACATGGGGCCCGGCGGGCCGACGCCGAGGCCGGGCTACACGCTGGCCGAGATCGCGAACGGCAGCCTGGACGGCTACCTGCGCAGGTACGCCCACGACGTCGCGGCGGTGAAGCTGCCGCTGGCTCTCCGGCTGGACCACGAGATGAACGGCGACTGGTACCCGTGGTCCATTGTCGACAGCATCAACCCGAACGGGGCGGCCGACTACGTCCGGATGTGGCGCCGGGTGCACGACATCTTCGCGCAGGCCGGCGCGACGAACGTGATCTGGGTGTGGAGCCCGAACCGAGTCACCTACGCCAGGTCCGACTTCAGCAACTTCTACCCGGGCGACGACTACGTCGACTGGATCGGGCTGGGCGGGTATTACCGGCGCCCGACCGAGACGCCCACGTTCGACGCCACCCTCGGCGCCTCGCTCCGCGGGCTGCGGGACGTGGCCGCGTTCCCGCACCGGCCCAAGCCGATCCTGCTGAGCGAGATCGGGGCCACCGAGCGCGGCGGGAACAAGGCGGCCTGGATCACCGACCTGTTCGGCGCGCTCACGCTGCGGGAGAACGCCGACGTCGTCGGGTTCTGCTGGTTCGACGAGACGGTCACCTCGGCGGCCGGAGAGCCCGGTGCGGTGACCAACGACTGGCGGATCACGTCGTCGGAGCCGGCGGCGGCGGCGTTCGCGGCCGGGATCGCCGACCCGCGGTACGCCGCCGGGCACTGAGACGAGCCGGCGTCAGCGCAGGCCGCGGGCGAAGTACCGGCCGTCCAGCCGATCCACCGCGAGCGGCGTCCCGAACGTCACGCTGAGCAGGTCCGCCCGCATCACGTCGGTGAGCAGCCCGGCGGCGACGAGCCGGCCGCCGCGCAGCAGCAGCCCGTGGGTGAAGCCGAGCGGGACCTCCTCGACGTGGTGGGTGACCAGCACCATGGTCGGCGCGGCCGGGTCCGCGGCGAGCTCGGCCAGCCGGGCCAGCAGCTGCTCCCGGCCGGCCAGGTCGAGGCCGGCCGCCGGCTCGTCCAGCAGCAGCAGCTCCGGGTCGGTCATCATGGCCCTGGCGATCTGCACCCGCTTGCGCTCGCCCTCGGACAGGGTGCCGAACCGCCGCTCGGCCAGGTGCGAGACGCCGAGCTGGTAGAGCAGGCCGCGGGCCCGGCCCTCGTCGCCGCGGTCGTACTCCTCCCGCCACCGGCCGAGCACCGCGTACCCGGCGCTGACCACCAGGTCGAGCACCCGCTCGCGGGCCGGGATCCGGCCGGACAGCGCGGCGCTGGTCAGCCCGATCCGCGGCCGCAGCTCGAACACGTCCACCCGGCCGAGCCGCTCGCCGAGCACCCGGACCTCTCCGGTGGTGGGGTGCAGCTCGGCGGCGACGAGCTGCAGCAGGGTCGTCTTGCCGGCGCCGTTCGGGCCGAGCACGACCCAGCGCTCGTCCAGCTCGACCGACCACCCGATGTCCACCAGCAGGTCCGCGTTGCCCCGCCGGACGCCAACCCCGTCCAGCTGGATCACGACGTCGGTGGAGGTTCCGGTCACCGCTCCCATCCCACTGCGAGCCCTTCGCGCGCCGGTAGCCTGCCACACGGGCGGGCCCGTGGGAGCATCCAGGCATGGGGGATCCGCCGGGAGTGGGGCCGGGCGTGGGGGTCCGGCTCGGCGACCTGGCCACCGGGCGGCCGCTGCCGGCCGGCACCGCCCCGCTGCTGCAGCGCCCGGCGCCGCCACCGGACGGGCGGGCCGAGGCAAGCGTCGCACTGCAGGCCGCGCCGGTCGAGGGTGAGCAGCGGCCCTGGCCCGGCCGACCCTGGCCGCTGGGCGCGAGCTGGGATGGCGAGGGCACCAACGTCGCGCTCTGGGCCTCGGACGCGGAGGGGGTCGAGCTGTGCCTGCTGGACCCGGACGGCGTCGAGACCCGGCTGCCGCTGGAGGAGTCGACGTACCAGGTCTGGCATGGCTACCTGCCGCAGGTCGGCCCCGGGCAGCGGTACGGGTACCGGGTGCACGGGCGGTACGACCCGCGCAGCGGACGGCGGTACAACCCGGCCAAGCTGCTGATCGACCCGTACGCCCGGGCCATCGACGGCGGGCTGACGGTGCACGACGCGATCTTCGGGTACGCCGGCGACCCGAACGGGGACCGGCCCGACCGGCAGGACTCGGCGCTGCTGGTGCCGCACGCGGTGGTGGTGCACGACGCGTTCCCGTGGGCGACGAGCGGCGGCCGCAGGTGCCCTGGGACGACACGGTGATCTACGAGCTGCACGTGCGCGGCTTCACGATGCGGCATCCGGGGATCCCGCCGCGGCTGCGCGGCACGTACGCCGGGCTGGCCCACCCGGCCGCCGTCGACTACCTGGTCTCGCTCGGCGTCACCGCGGTGGAACTGCTGCCGGTGCAGCACTTCGTGCCGGAGCCGGGGCTGCTCCGCCGCGGGCTGGCGAACTACTGGGGCTACAACACGATCGGCTACTTCGCGCCGCACGCCGGGTACAGCTCCGCCGGGTCGACCGGCGAGCAGGTGCGGGAGTTCAAGGCGATGGTGCGCGCCCTGCACGCGGCCGGCATCGAGGTCATCCTGGACGTGGTCTACAACCACACGGCGGAGGGCGACGAGACCGGTCCGACGCTGGCGTTCCGGGGCATCGACAACGCCGGCTACTACCGGCTGCTGGCCGGCGACCCGCGGCGGTACGCCGACTACACCGGCTGCGGCAACACGCTGGACGCCCGCCACCCGTACGTGCTGCAGATGCTGATGGACTCGCTGCGCTACTGGGTGACCGAGATGCACGTGGACGGGTTCCGGTTCGACCTGGCCTCCGCGCTGGCCCGGTCGCTGCACGACGTGGACAAGCTGTCCGCGTTCTTCGACGTGGTGCACCAGGACCCGGTGGTCTCCCAGGTGAAGCTGATCGCCGAGCCGTGGGACGTGGGCGAGGGCGGCTACCAGGTCGGCGAGTTCCCGCCGCTGTGGGCGGAGTGGAACGGGAAGTACCGGGACACCGTCCGGTCTTTCTGGTCCGGCGACCCGATCGGGGTACGCGACCTCGGCTACCGGCTGACCGGCTCCTCGGACCTGTATGCCGACGACGGCCGGCGGCCGTTCGCCTCGATCAACTTCGTCACCTGCCACGACGGGTTCACGCTCCGGGACCTGACCACGTACCAGCGCAAGCACAACGAGGCGAACGGGGAGGGCAACCGGGACGGGACCGACGACAACCGGTCCTGGAACTGCGGGGTGGAGGGGGAGACCAGCGACCCCGCGGTGAACGCGCTGCGCGGCCGGCAGGCCCGCAACATGCTGGTCACCCTGCTGGTCGCGACGGGGGTGCCGATGCTGCTGGCCGGCGACGAGTGCCGGCGTACCCAGGGCGGCAACAACAACGCGTACTGCCAGGACAACGAGGTGTCCTGGATGGACTGGTCGCCCATCCTGGAGGGCGCCGGGCCGGGTGGCACCGACCCGGACGCGGTCACGCAACTCGGCCTGGTCCGCCGGCTGGTGGCGCTGCGCCGGGCGTCCCCGGTGCTGCGGCAGCGGGCGTTCTTCGAGGGACGGCCGGTGCCCGATGGGGACGGCCGCAAGGACCTCGCCTGGTTCCGGGCCGACGGAGCCGAGATGACCGATGCGGACTGGCTCTCCCCGGACACCCGGACCATCGGCATGTACCTGGACGGCCGCGGCATCCGGCAGCGCGGCGCCCGCGGGGAGCGCCTGCTGGACGAGTCCTACCTCCTGGTGCTGCACGCTGGCGAGCAGGACACCGTCTTCGCGCTGCCCGGCGAGCCCTGGGCGTCCGGCTACGACGTGGTCGTCGACACCTCCTACGAGGACGGCCTCCCGCCCCCCGCGGCGACCCGGCACGTGGCCGGCCCCGACCTCCCCCTCACGGCCCGCTCCGCCATCCTGCTCCGCGCCCGCCGCTGACCGTCTCCACGCGCACCAACGGCGATCAAGGTTCGAGTGCCAGCCCGAGCACCCGGAAGTCGTCGTCGAAGCCCAGCACGGCGTCGACGCCCAGTTGCCGGGCCAGGACGGCGCCAGCGGCGTCGGCATACGACAGCGCCCGCGTGTCGTACTGCTCGATCAGGTCCAGAGCCCGTTCACGAACGTCGACGGAGCCGCCGACCGCGGCGGCTCAGGCGACGGTGACCACGCCCAGTTCGGCGGGGGTGGCGAGCAGGTCGTGGTCGGGCAGGACGCGGACGGTGTAGCCGAAGGGGCCGGTGCGTTCCAGCGGGACGGTGCCCTCGTAGCGGTGCAGGTCGTCTCCGTTGCCGACGTAGCTCATCGCCACGGTCTGCACGTCGTGCAGGCCGTTGTCGGCGTCGACCCGGCCGTAGGCGGCCTGCACGACGACGTCGCCCGGTGCCAGCCCGGCCAGCTCGACCTCCGCGCGCAGGGACAGGGTGGCGCCCAGCTCCGGGGTGTCGCCGACGCCGGAGGACTCGACGTGCTGCACCCGCACCCCTGGCCAGGCGGCCAGCACCCGGGACCGCCAGGCGGCCAGCTCGCGGGCGCCGGCGTAGCCGTCCGCGGCCAGCCGGGAGGCCGCGGCTGCCGCCGGAGTGTACAGCTCGCCGACGTAGTCGCGGACCATCCGGCTCGCCGGCACCCGCGGGCCGAGCGACTTCAGGGTGTGCCGCACCATCTCCACCCAGCGGGTGGGCACCCCGTCGTCGGTGTCCCTGGCGTAGAAGCGCGGCGCCACCTGGGTCTCCACCAGGTTGTAGAACGCCGCCGCCTCCAGCTCGTCGCGGCGCCCCGGGTCGGCGACGCCGGCCGCGGACGGGATCGCCCAGCCGTTCTCCCCGTCGTACATCTCGTCCCACCATCCGTCCCGGATGGACAGGTTGAGGCCGCCGTTCAGGGCCGACTTCATCCCGGACGTGCCGCACGCCTCCAGCGGCCGCAGCGGGTTGTTCAGCCAGACGTCGCATCCCCAGTAGAGGCGATGCGCCATCCCGATGTCGTAGTCGGGCAGGAACACGATCCGGCGCCGCACCTCGGGGTCGTCGGCGAACCGCACCAGTTGCTGGATCAGCGCCTTGCCCGAGTCGTCGGCCGGATGCGACTTGCCGGCCACCACGATCTGGATCGGCCGCTCGGAGTGCAGCAGCAGCGCCTGCAGCCGGGCCGGGTCGGTGAGCATCAGGGTCAGCCGCTTGTACGACGGCACCCGGCGGGCGAACCCGATGGTGAGCACGTCCGGGTCGAAGACCTTGTCGGTCCAGCTCAGCTCTGCCTCGCTCATCCCGCGCTGCACCGCCGAGGCGCGCACCCGCCAGCGCACCTCCTCGACCAGCCGCTCCCGCAGCCGGCGGCGCAGCGCCCAGATGTCCTCGTCCGAGAGCTTGTCCACGGCCTCCCAGCCGGCGCCGTCGGACACCCCCTCCGGGTCGCGGTCCCGCTCGACCAGCTCCAGGATCTCCCGGCCCATCCAGGTCGGCGCGTGCACCCCGTTGGTGACCGAGGTGATCGGCACCTCGTCCGGGTCGAAGCCCGGCCACAGCGACCGGAACATCTCCCGGCTGACCGAGCCGTGCAGCCGGCTCACCCCGTTCGCCCGCTGGGCCAGCCGCAGGCCCATGTGCGCCATGTTGAACAGGCTAGGCTCGGACTCCGCGCCGATCTCCAGGATCTGCTCGACCGGCAGCCCGGGTGTCGCGTTAGGACCGTCGAAGTAGGACGCGACCAGCCGCCGGTCGAACCGGTCTATCCCAGCCGGCACCGGGGTGTGGGTGGTGAACACGGTGCCGGCCCGCACCGCCTGCAGCGCCTCGTCGAAGCTCAGCCCGGCGCCGACCAGCTCCCGGATGCGCTCCACGCCGAGGAAGCCGGCGTGCCCCTCGTTCGTGTGGAACACCTCGGGGTCCGGCGCGCCGGTGAGCCGGCAGAACGCGCGCACCGCACGCACCCCGCCGATGCCCAGCAGCATCTCCTGCTGCAGCCGGTGCTCCACGGTGCCGCCGTAGAGCCGGTCGGTCACCTGCCGCTCGGCCGCCTCGTTCTCCTCGGTGTCGGAGTCGAGCAGCAGCAGCGGGACCCGGCCGACCTGCGCCTTCCACACGTGCGCGCGCAGCGTCCGGCCGGCCGGCAGCTCGACGGCCACCTTCAGCGGGGCGCCGGCGCCGTCGTCGAGCAGCACCAGCGGCAGCCCGTGCGGGTCGATCGACGGGTACCGCTCCTGCTGCCAGCCCTCCGGGGACAGCGCCTGGGCGAAGTAGCCGGCCCGGTACAGCAGCCCCACCCCGATCACCGGGACGCCCAGGTCGGAGGCCGCCTTCAGGTGGTCGCCGGCGAGCACGCCGAGGCCGCCGGAGTACTGCGGCAACACTTCGGTGATGCCGAACTCCGGGGAGAAGTACGCGATCGAGCGGGGCACCCCGGACAGCGACTGGTACCACCGCGGCTGGGTGAGGTACTCGGACAGGTCGTCGGACAGGTCGGAGAGCCGGCGCAGGAACCGCTTGTCCCGGGACAGCGCGGCCAGCCGCCGGGGCGAGACCGCGCCCAGCAGCCGGACCGGGTCGCCCTTGCAGGACTGCCAGAGGTCGCCGTCGACCGCGTCGAACAGGTCATGCGTGTCCGGATGCCAGGACCAGCGGAGGTTCAGCACGAGGTCGCCGAGGGCGGCGAGCTCCGGCGGCAGGGTCGCGCGCACGGTGAAGCGTCGCAGGGCTCTCACGGTCTCAGGACACTACGTGGTACCGCGGAGTAGCCAGAGCATTACTGCACGGCTGTCACCCGTTCCGCCGAAAAATTTGCCAGCCCGGCTGCGGGGTACGGTTGCGACGTGGCCGGACGGCTGGGTATCGCCGACGTCTCGCCCGTGATCAGCTGCGGGCGTTATCCCGCTCGTGCCGTGGTGGGCGAGCACATCCCGATCAGTGCGACGGTGTTCCGGGAGGGTCACGACGCGGTCGGGGCGAGCGTGTTCTGGCGGAGCCCCGGTGCGGACTCGGCGCCGTTCGTCCCGATGGTGCCCGGGGTGCCGGGCACCGACCGATGGCACGCCACGGTGGTGCCCACCGAGGAGGGCCTGTGGGCCTACGCGGTGGAGGCCTGGGGGGACCCGATCAGCACCTGGCTGCACCGGGTCGAGGTCAAGATCGAGGCCGGCCAGGGCGCCGAGGACCTGGCGAACGACCTGGAGGACGGTGCCCGGCTGCTGCTGCGCGCGGTCAAGAACGTGCCGGCCGACCGGCGCCCCGCGGTGCTGGCGGCCGCGGCGGCGCTCCGGGACACCAGCCTGGACCTGTTCCACCGGGTCGGCCCGGCGCTGGCCGCCGAGCTGCGCACAGTGCTGCACGCCAGCCCGGTGCGCGACCTGATGACCCGCTCGTCCCGGTACCCGATCTGGGTCGACCGGCCGCGCGCGCTGTTCAGCGCCTGGTACGAGCTGTTCCCCCGGTCCGAGGGCGCCGAGGTGTACGCGGACGGCCGGCCGCCCCGGCACGGCACGTTCGTCGACGTCGGCAAGCGGCTGCCGCAGCTGGCCGAGATGGGCTTCGACGTGCTCTACCTGCCGCCGATCCACCCGATCGGCAAGGTCAACCGCAAGGGCCAGAACAACACGCTGGTGGCCGGGCCGACCGACGTCGGCTCGCCGTGGGCGATCGGCTCGGACGAGGGTGGGCACGACGCGATCCACCCGCAGCTGGGCAGCATGGAGGACTTCGAGGCGCTGGTCGCGCGCAGCCGAGAGCTCGGCCTGGAGGTGGCCCTTGACCTGGCGCTGCAGTGCGCGCCGGACCATCCCTGGGTGAGCGAGCACCCGGAGTGGTTCACCACCCGGCCGGACGGCACGATCGCGTACGCGGAGAACCCGCCGAAGAAGTACCAGGACATCTACCCGCTGAACTTCGACAACGACCCGAAGGGGCTGTACGCCGAGGTGCTGCGGGTGGTCCGGCACTGGATGGCGCACGGGGTGCGGATCTTCCGGGTGGACAACCCGCACACCAAGCCGCTGAGCTTCTGGCACTGGCTGATCTGGGAGATCAAGAAGACCGACCCGGACGTGCTGTTCCTGGCCGAGGCGTTCACCAGGCCGGCGATGATGCACACCCTCGCCCAGATCGGGTTCACCCAGTCGTACACGTACTTCACCTGGCGCACCGCGAAGTGGGAGCTGGAGGAGTACGGGCGGGAGCTGGCCGGCGCGTCCGACTACATGCGACCGAACTTCTTCGTCAACACGCCGGACATCCTGCACGCCAGCCTGCAGTCCGGCGGGCCCCCGATGTTCAAGATCCGCGCGGTGCTGGCCGCGCTGATGAGCCCGTCCTGGGGTGTCTACTCGGGATACGAGCTGTTCGAGCACATCCCGGTGCGGGAGGGCAGCGAGGAGTACCTGGACTCGGAGAAGTACCAGCTGCGGCCTCGCGACTACGAGGGGGCGCTGCGCGAGGGCCGCAGCCTGGCCCCGTACCTGGCCCACCTCAACGAGCTGCGGCGCACCCACCCCGCCCTGCAGTTACTTCGCAACCTGCGCTTCCACCACGTCGACAACGACGCGATCATGTCGTTCTCGAAGCGGGACGACGCGACCGGCGACACCGTGCTCGTCGTGGTCACGCTCGATCCCTACTCCGTGGTGGAGGGCACCACCTCGCTCGACCTGCCGGCGCTCGGCTTCGGGTGGCACGATCGGTTCGCCGTGCACGACCAGATGAGTGGCGCCAGCTACGAGTGGGGACAGTTCAACTACGTCCGGCTCGACCCGCACGTCGAGCCGGCGCACGTCTTCGTGGTGCGGCGGTACTAGGGCCTGTGCCGGTGCAGGCCGGCGGGCGGAGTGGTCCGGGATTCGGGGTGAGGCGCGTGGATGTTCCGCGGGATCCGGTGCCCGGGTTGACGGCGGGGGACGACCCGGAGTGGTTCAAGCGGGCGGTCTTCTACGAGGTGCTGGTCCGTGGGTTCGCCGACTCCAATGGGGACGGTCAGGGCGACCTGGAGGGGCTGACCGGCAAGCTCGACTACCTCCAGTGGCTCGGCGTCGACTGCCTGTGGCTACCACCGTTCTACCCGTCCCCGCTGCGGGACGGCGGCTACGACGTGTCCGACTACTGTGGAGTGCTGCCGGACTACGGCACCATCGATGACTTCCGGCGGTTCCTGTCCGCCGCGCACGCCCGCGGCATCCGCGTGATCATCGACTTCGTCATGAACCACACCAGCGACCAGCACCCGTGGTTCCAGGCGTCCCGCAACGACCCGGACGGCCCGTACGGCGACTTCTACGTCTGGTCGGACACCGACGTCGCCTACCGGGACGCACGGATCATCTTCGTGGACAGCGAGACCTCGAACTGGACCTTCGACCCGGTCCGCAAGCAGTACTTCTGGCACCGGTTCTTCGGCCACCAGCCGGACCTGAACTTCGACAACCCCGCGGTGCAGCAGGCGATCATGGACTCGCTGCGGTTCTGGCTGGAGCTCGGCATCGACGGCTTCCGGCTGGACGCGGTCCCCTACCTGTACGAGCGGGAGGGCACCAACTGCGAGAACCTGCCGGAGACGCACGAGTTCCTCAAGCGCATCCGGGGCGAGGTGGACAAGCGCTACCCGGACCGGGTGCTGCTGTGCGAGGCCAACCAGTGGCCGGCCGACGTGGTCGCCTACTTCGGCGACCCGACCAAAGGCGACGAATGCCACATGGCGTTCCACTTCCCGGTCATGCCGCGCATCTTCATGGCGGTCCGGCGCGAGCAGCGGTACCCGGTCTCCGAGATCATGGCGGACACCCCGCTGATCCCGCCGAACTGCCAGTGGGGCATCTTCCTGCGCAACCACGACGAGCTGACCCTGGAGATGGTCACCCAGGACGAGCGCGACTACATGTGGTCGGAGTACGCCCGCGACCCCAGGATGAAGGCGAACATCGGCATCCGGCGCCGGCTCGCCCCGCTGCTGGAAAACGATCTAGACCAGATCGAGCTGTTCACCGCTTTGCTGCTGTCCCTGCCCGGCTCGCCCGTCCTCTACTACGGTGACGAGATCGGGATGGGTGACAACATCTGGCTGGGCGACCGGGACGGCGTGCGGACGCCCATGCAGTGGACGCCGGACCGCAACGCCGGGTTCTCCACCTGCGACCCCGGCCGGCTGTACCTGCCCATCAACATGGACTCGATCTACGGCTACCAGGTCACGAACGTGGAGGCGCAGACCCGCAACAGCTCCTCGCTGCTGCACTGGACCCGGCGCATGATCCAGGTGCGGAAGGCGAATCCGGCGTTCGGACTGGGGACTTTCTCCGATCTGGGGGGTAGTAACCCGAGCGTGCTGTCCTACGTCCGGGAGTTCGGTGACGACATCGTGCTCTGCGTGAACAACCTGTCCCGGTTCCCGCAGCCGGTCGAGCTGGACCTGCGGCGGTGGGAGGGCGTCGAGCCGATCGAGCTGCTCGGCGGCAGCCGGTTCCCGCGCATCGGCGAGCTGCCCTACCTGCTCACCCTCGGCGGGCATGGTTTCTACTGGTTCCGGCTGCCCCGACACCGCGAGGTCTCGTGATGGAGGTACGGCCGCCGCCGGAGGAGCTGGGCCAGCTCCTGGCCGCCTGGCTGCCCGGACAGCGCTGGTTCGCCGGCAAGGGCCGCCAGCTGCACGCGGCCGAGGCGCACCGGCTCGGCACGCTGACCGACCGGCCGTACCCGAGCGCGATCTGGCTGGTCCGGGTCGGCTACACCGACGGCGGCACCGAGGTCTACCAGGTCCCGCTGGTGGTCCGGCCGGAGTCCACCGACACGCTGACCCACGTGCTGGTCGGGGTGACCGAGTCGGAGGGCCGGGCCCAGCTGTGGTACGACGCGCTGCACGACAAGGAGGTCACCGGCGCCTGGCTGCGGCACATCGAGACGGACCGGCAGGACGAGGCGCTGCGCTTCCGGCGCGGTCCCGGTGTGGACCGCCTGCCGGTGAACACTCCCAGCCTGGTGATGACCGCCGAGCAGAGCAACACCTCGCTGGTCTTCGGCGACGTGGCGATCCTCAAGGTGTTCCGCAAGGTGGCCCCCGGAGTCAATCCCGACATCGAGGTACACGAGGCGCTGGGGCGGCTAGCCGGCGGCGATCGGCACATCGCCCGACTCTTCGGGCATGTCGCAGGGCGGTGGACCGACCAGGACGGCCGCCCGGTCGAGGGCGACCTGGCCATGCTGCAGGAGTTCTTCCGCACCGCCACCGACGGCTGGGACCTGGCCAAGATCAGCGTGCGGGACCTGTACGCGGAGGCCGACCTGCACCCGGACGAGGTCGGCGGCGACTTCGCCGGCGAGGCGCACCGGCTCGGGATGGCCACCGCGGAGATCCACCAGGACCTGGCCAGGGCGCTGCCCACCGCGGTGCTGGACCAGGACGAGGTGGCCGGGCTGGCCGACGCGATGCGGCGCCGGCTGGACGTCGCGGTCGGCTCGGTGCCCGATCTGGCCGACTACGCTCCCCGGCTGCGGGCCACCTACGACGCGCTGGAGAAGCACGAGGCCGCCGTGCCGGTGCAGCGCATCCACGGCGACTACCACCTGGGGCAGGTGTTGCGCACCTCGCGACGATGGGTGGTGCTCGACTTCGAGGGCGAGCCGGCCAAGCCGCTGGCCGAGCGGGTCGCCCTGGACTCGCCGCTGCGGGATGTCGCCGGCATGGTCCGATCGTTCGACTATGCGGCCCGGCACCTGCTCGCCGACCATCCGCACCAGCCGCAGCTGATCCGCCGGGCGGACGAGTGGGCCGCCCGCAACCGCTCGGCGTTCTGCGCCGGCTACGCCGAGGTGACCGGGCACGACCCCCGGGAGGACCGGCTGCTGCTGCGCGCCTACGAGGCGGACAAGGCCGTGTACGAGGCGGTCTACGAGGCGCGCAACCGACCCTCCTGGCTGACGATCCCGCTCGCCTCGCTGGCCCGGCTGACCGAAGGAGTGACCGGTGAAGGCTACTGAGGCGTCGGCCGACCCGGCCGGACTGTCCAAGGAGGAGCTCGACCGGCTGGTCGGCGGGGCGCACCACAACCCGCACGGCGTGCTCGGCGCCCACCCGATGTCCGGTGTGGACAGTGCAGGGAGCGACGGGCAGGTGGTGGTGCGTACGCTGCGGCCGGAGGCGACCGCCGCGGTGGCCGTGCTGGGCGAGCGGAAGGTCCCGCTGACCCTGGTCCACCCCGGCGGGGTGTTCGCCGGCGTGCTGCCCGGCCCGGTCACCGACTACCGGGTCGAGGTGAGCTACGGAGCCGAGACGCACCTCACCGACGACCCGTACCGATGGCTGCCCACGCTGGGCGAGGTCGACCTGCACCTGATCGGGGAGGGCCGGCACGAGCAGCTCTGGCAGGTGCTCGGCGCGCACGAGCGGTCCTATGACACCCCCAGCGGCACGGTCAGCGGGGTGGCGTTCGCGGTCTGGGCGCCGAACGCCCGCGGGGTGCGGGTCACCGGCGACTTCGACTTCTGGCAGCGGCGGGCCTACCCGATGCGGTCGCTGGGCAGCTCCGGGGTGTGGGAGCTGTTCCTGCCCGGGGTGCGGCCGGGGGCCAAGTACAAGTACTCGCTGCTCGGCGCGGACGGCCGGTGGCGGGACAAGGCCGACCCGCTGGCGTTCGCCACCGAGGCGCCGCCGGCCACCGCATCGGTCGTGTTCACCTCGTCGTTCCGGTGGGCCGACCAGGAGTGGCTGGACAGCCGGGCGGCCGGGCAGCTGTTCCGGTCGCCGATGAGCGTGTACGAGGTGCACGTCGGGTCCTGGCGGGCCGGGCTGGGCTACCGGGACCTGGCCGACCAGCTCGCCGACTACCTGGCCGACACCGGCTTCACCCACGTCGAGCTGCTGCCGGTGGCCGAGCACCCGTTCGGCGGCTCCTGGGGCTACCAGGTCTCCTCCTACTACGCGCCGTCGGCCCGGTACGGCAACCCGGACGACTTCCGGTACTTCGTGGACCGGCTGCACCGGGCCGGCATCGGGGTGATCGTGGACTGGGTGCCGGCGCACTTCCCCAAGGACGAGTGGGCGCTGGCCCGGTTCGACGGGACGCCGCTGTACGAGCACGCCGACCCGCGCCGGGGCGAGCAGCCGGACTGGGGCACCTACGTGTTCGACTTCGGCCGCCGGGAGGTGCGCAACTTCCTGGTCGCGAACGCGCTGTACTGGCTGGAGGAGTTCCACGTGGACGGGCTGCGGGTGGACGCCGTGGCCTCGATGCTCTACCTCGACTACTCGAGGAAGGCCGGCGAGTGGGCGCCGAACAAGTACGGCGGGCGGGAGAACCTGGACGCGGTCGCGTTCCTGCAGGAGACGAACGCCACCGTCTACCGGCGGGTGCCCGGCGCGGTCACCATCGCCGAGGAGTCCACCGCCTGGCCCGGGGTGACCCGGCCGACCCACCTCGGCGGGCTGGGCTTCGGCTTCAAGTGGAACATGGGCTGGATGCACGACACCCTGACCTACGTCTCGAAGCCGCCGATCTACCGCTCGTACCACCACCACCAGATGACGTTCTCGATGATGTACGCGTACTCCGAGAACTACGTGCTGCCGATCTCGCACGACGAGGTGGTGCACGGCAAGGGGTCGCTGATCGGCAAGATGCCGGGCGACGAGTGGCAGCAGTTCGCGAACCTGCGGGCGCTGCTCGGCTACATGTGGGCGCACCCGGGCAAGCAGCTGCTGTTCATGGGCAGCGAGTTCGGCCAGCGCAGCGAGTGGTCCGAGGCCCGGTCGCTGGACTGGTGGGTGCTGGACTACCCGTTCCACCAGGGGGTGCAGCGGCTGGTCGGCGACCTCAACCGGACCTACCGGGGAGCCCGGGCGCTGTGGAGCCAGGACACCCTGCCCGGCGGCTTCAGCTGGATCGACGCGAACGACGCCGCGAACAACGTCTTCTCGTTCCTGCGCTGGGGCGACGACGAGACCGTGCTGGCCTGCGTGGCGAACTTCGCCGGCGTCCCGCACGAGGGCTACCGGATCGGGCTGCCCCGGCCGGGCCGGTGGGACGAGGTCGTCAACACCGACGCCGAGGTCTACGGCGGCTCCGGAGTGGGCAACCTGGGCGCGGTGCGGACCGACGAGCAGTCCTACCACGGCCAGCCCTGCTCCGCGGCGATCCGGGTGCCGCCGCTGGGCACCGTGTGGTTCCGGTACGCAGGCCCGTCCTGATCCTCACGCCGGCGTGACGCGCCATCTGACACGGTCCGGGAAAGTGCCGAGGCCGAGGTGGGTGTGAGCGGGATGGCGTTGCGACGGTCACGGGCCGCGGTCGCGGTGCTGGCCGCGCTGGTGCTGCTGACCGGCTGCGCCCGGACGCTCGACGGCAACGGGCACTACTCCAGCGGGAACAGCCGCGTGCCGGATGCCAAGGTCGACATCAAGGGCACCGACGGCGGCGCCATCGACAAGGTCGCCGGCAACGCGATCGCCGACCTGCAGGCGTTCTGGGCCGAGCAGATGCCGCAGGTGTTCGGCAAGCCGTACCGGCCGGTCAGCGCGTTCTTCTCGGTCGACCCGGAGGGCGAGCAGCCGGCCCCGTGCACCAGCAGCGCCGCCGACATCCGCGGCAACGCGTTCTACTGCCCGAGCCAGGACATCGTCGCCTGGGACCGCAAGGTCCTCTTCCCGGACCTGGCGAAACGGTTCGGCACGTTCCTGATCGCGCTGGTCCTCGCGCACGAGTGGGGGCACGTCATCCAGCACCGCACGTCGCTGCCGAGCGACCGGACGATCGTGCTGGAGACCCAGGCGGACTGCTACGCCGGGTCGTGGACCGCCGCGGCGCTGTACGGCAAGGCGAAGCACTTCCCGATCGACCGGCAGGAGCTGGACCAGGCGCTGGCCGGCTACCTGCTGTTCCGCGACCCGGTCGGGGCACAGGCCGCGGACCGGCAGGCGCACGGCAGCGGCTTCGACCGGATCAGCGCCTTCCAGGAGGGCTTCGACCAGGGCGCCAAGCACTGCGCGACGTTCTCCGACGACCGGACCTTCACCGAGATCCCGTTCGGCAGCGCGAAGGACGCGGCGCAGCAGGGCAACCTGCCCTACGACCAGGCGATCAGCCAGGGCCCGGCGGACATCGAGGACTTCTGGAACACCAGCTTCGAGAAGACGTTCGGCAGGAAGTGGGCGCCGGCGCCGAAGCTGGCTCCGTTCGACGGGGACAGCAACCGGCCGAGCTGCGACGGCGCCAAGGTCGGCGGCGTGCGGTACTGCGCCGCGGACGACACGATCTACTTCGACCGGCAGGACGCGGTCAAGGGGGTATACGACCAGACCGGCGACTTCGGCCCGATGAGCCTGATCGCGGTGGCCTACGGGCAGGCGGCCCGCAAGCGGCTGGGCCAGAGCGTGAACGGCGAGCCGGCGCTGCTCAGCTCGATCTGCCTGGCCGGCGCATATGCCAGTGACGTGTTCCACCAGCGCCGGAGCGGGCAGAACGTGCTCACCCTCTCCCCCGGCGACCTGGACGAGGCGATCCAGGCGTTGCTCACGTTCGCCGGCCAGTCGGGCATCTTCGAGGCCGGCGGGACCACCGGGTTCGAGCGGGTCGCCGCGTTCCGCAAGGGCTTCGCCGACATCGCCAACTGCCGCTGAGCCGGCCGGGCCGGCTGCCGGCCGGTCAGAACAGCAGGCTGGTGAGCTGCCGGCGGGCGGCGGCCACCCGCGGGTCGGCGTCGCCGACGATCGCGAACAGCTCCACCAGCCGGGCCCGTGCCGTGTCCCGGTCGGCACCGTCGCTGCGGCCGATGGCGGCCAGCACCCGGCCGAACGCCGCCTCGACCCGGCCATCGGCCAGCTCGGCGTCGGCGGCCGCCAGCTGGGCGTCCACGTCGTGCGGCGCGGCGTCCGCCCTGGCCACCGCGTCGGCCGGGGTGGCCTCCACCCGGCGCAGCAGCTCGACCTCGCGCAGCGCCTCGGCGGCCCGCGGGTGGGCCGGCTCGGCGGCCAGGATCGCCCGGTACCGCCGGACCGCGTCGTCCAGGTCGCCGCGGGCGACCGCCTCCTCGGCGGCCACCACCCGAGGGTCGTCGGTCTCCGGCTCGGCCACCCCGGCGGGCCCGGCCGAGCCGTCCGCGCCGGCGCCTCCGGTCGCCTCCATCAGCGCGGACACGAACTGGCGCACCTGCGACTCGGGCAGCGCCCCGGTGAACTCGCCGATCAGCTGGCCCTGGAAGACCGCCTTGACCGCCGGGATGCCCTGCACCCGCAGCGCCTGGGCGATGTTCGGGTTCGCATCCACATCGATCTTGGCCAGGATCCAGGAGCCGCCACCCTCGGTGGCCAGCCGCTCCAGCACCGGGGAGAGCTGCTTGCACGGCCCGCACCAGTCGGCCCACAGGTCGAGCACCACCGGCACCTGGTAGGACCGGTCGAGCACCTCGGCCTGGAATGTCTCCTCGGTCACGTCGAGGACGTGCGCGGTGCCAGCGGCGGCCCCGTTCGGCGAGCCCGGCGGGCTGCCCGGCCCCGGCTGGGCCGGTTGGGACCGGCTCTTCAGCGCGGAGAGGTCGACCGCGCGGGCGGCGAGCGCGGCGGAGAGGGCAGGGTCGGCAGGGCGTCCGGGCTTCATGGGTCCAGGGTAGGGCGTCTCAGAACCGGGGTGGCTCGGTGTAGGACCCCCACTCGGCGCGCAGCACGGCGCAGATCTCGCCCAGCGTCGCCTCGGCCCGGGCGGCGTCCAGGATGGCCGGCAGCATGTTCTGCTCGGTGCGCCCCACCTCCGCCATCCGGGTCAGCGCCGCGTCGACGGCCGCCTGGTCCCGGTCGGCCCGGCGCCGGCCGAGCACCCGGCGCTGCTCGCGCTCGACCTCGTGGCTGACCCGGAGGATCTCCAGCTCGTCCTCCCAGGCGGCCTCGTGCACGTTCACCCCGACGACCCGCTTGTCGCCCTTCTCCAGGTTCTGCTGGTACCGGAACGCCGACTCGGCGATCTCGGCGGAGAACCAGCCGTCCTCGATCCCGCGCAGGATGCCGCTGGTCATCGGGAAGCGGTCGGAGCCGTCCCCCATGTCCCGGATCCGGGCGAAGATCTCCTCGGCCTGCCGCTCCAGCTCGTCGGTGAGCGCCTCGACGTACCACGACCCGCCCAGCGGGTCGGCGACGTTGCCCACTCCGGTTTCCTCGGCCAGCACCTGCTGGGTGCGCAGCGCGATCTGGGCCGCCTTCTGGCTGGGCAGCGCGAGCACCTCGTCCAGCGCGTTCGTGTGCAGCGAGTTCGTCCCGCCGAGCACCGCGGCGAGCGCCTCCACCGCGGTGCGCACGATGTTGTTGTCCGGCTGCTGGGCGGTCAGCGACACGCCGGCGGTCTGGGTGTGGAAGCGCAGCCACTGGGCCCGCTCGGTGCGCGCCCGGTAGACCTCCCGCATCCATCGGGCCCAGATCCGCCGGGCCGCCCGGAACTTGGCGATCTCCTCGAAGAAGTCGATGTGCGCGTCGAAGAAGAACGACAGCCCGGGCGCGAAGACGTCCACGTCCAGCCCGCGGGACAGGCCCAGCTCGACGTAGCCGAAGCCGTCGGCGAGGGTGAACGCGAGCTCCTGCGCGGCGGTCGAGCCGGCCTCCCGGATGTGGTAGCCGGACACCGACAGCGGCTTGTACGCGGGGATCTCGGCCGCGCAGAACTCCATCAGGTCGCCGATCAGCCGCAGGTGCGGCTGCGGGGCGAACAGCCACTCCTTCTGCGCGATGTACTCCTTGAAGATGTCCGTCTGAAGCGTGCCGTCCAGGGACCGGACCGGCGCACCCTGTCTCTCGGCCGCCACCAGGTACATGCAGAAGATCGGCACCGCCGGCCCGCTGATCGTCATCGACGTGGTGACCTGGTCCAGCGGGATGCCGCGGAACAGCGCGTCCATGTCGGCGGCCGAGTCGATGGCCACCCCGCAGTGGCCGACCTCGCCCAAGCTGCGCGGGTCGTCGGAGTCCCGGCCCATCAGGGTGGGCATGTCGAAGGCGACCGACAGCCCGTGGCCGCCCTCGGCCAGGATCATCCGGTACCGCTCGTTCGTCTGCTCGGCGTTGCCGAACCCGGCGAACTGCCGGATCGTCCACCTCCGGCCCCGGTAGCCGGTCGGGTAGAGGCCGCGGGTGAACGGGTACTCCCCCGGCCAGCCGATCCGGTCGAACCCGGGGTACCGGGCGCCGGCCGGCGGCCCGTACACCGGCTGCACCTCGAGCCCGGACAGGGTGCTGAAGTCGGCATCCCGCTTCCGGGCCGCGTCGTAGCGCGCCTGCCACCGGGCCCGGCCAGCCTCTATCTGCTCGGCATCCACACCTAGATAGTAGGACGTCCTATTAATTCTCGCACCTGAAGTCGCCGGCGTCCGCCCGCACCTTGCGCATCGCCTCGAACAGCGCCGCCCGCTCCGGCTCGTCCAGCACGCCCAGGCCGAAGTCGGCGGCGAGCAGGTCCTTGGTGGCCGCCTCGGCCACCCGCCGGCCCTGGTCGGTGATCGCGGCGAGCACGCCCCGCCCGTCCCGCGGGTTCGGCCGGCGCTCGACCAGGCCGGCCCCGGCCAGCCGCATGATGGTGTTCGTCACGCTGGTCGGATGCACCATCAGCCGGCTGCCGACCACCTTCAGCGGCAGCGCACCGGACCGGCTGAACCGCAGCAGCACCAGCGCCTCGTACCGGGCGAAGGTGAGCCCGTGCGGCCGGAGCACCTCGTCGTAGGTGCCCAGCAGGATCTGCTGCACCCGCATCACCGAGGTGGCCACCCGCATGGCCGACGCCGGCCCCCAGGTCGCCTCCCACGTCTCCCCGGCGCGGGCGATCGGGTCGAACGGCAGACCGAGCGGACGGGGCATGGCCGAACAGTAGCCCGGCCGTATCCGATTGCTCGGCTCCGGACTCGCGCCGCTCCTCGCTGCGCTGCGATGCTCACTCGCCCGTCGCCTCGCCCTAGGCTGCCGCAGTGGACTGGAACCTGCGCACCTGCGGCCGGCGCGGGCACGTGACGTACGTCCCGGACGAGCCGGAGCTGCGGGCCCGGCTGTCCGCCAGCACCCCGCTCGGCGAGGCGTGGCGCTGCCTGCGCTGCGGCGACTACGTGCTCGGGCCGCCGCACGGCCGGGGCCCGGCCGAGGACGCGCCGCTGGTCTCGCGCGGGAAGGTGCTGCGGGACGCGGTGATCCTCCGGCTGCTGGGCGTGGAGCGGTTCGCCCGCGGGCTGCTGCTGGCCGCCGCCGCGTACGGCGTGTGGCGGTTCCGCAGCGCGCAGTCCGGGCTGCGCCACGTGTTCGAGCGGGACCTGCCGCTGCTCCGCCAGCTCGGCGTCGACATCGACCAGTCCAAGATCGTGCACTGGATCCGGGAGGCGTTCGCGGCCCGGTCCTCGACGCTGTCCCTGGTCACCGCGGCGCTGGCGGTGTACGCCGCCCTGCAGCTCACCGAGGGGGTCGGGCTGTGGCTGCTGCAGCGCTGGGGCGAGTACTTCGCCGCCGTGGCGACCTCGCTGTTCCTCCCGCTGGAGGTCTACGAGCTTTCCGAGAAGATCACCTGGCTGCGGGTGACCGCGTTCGTGGTGAACGTCGCCGCGGTCGGCTACCTGGTCTACACCAAGCGGCTGTTCGGCGTCCGCGGCGGGCACGCCGCCTACCAGGCGGAGCGGCACGAGGCCTCCCTGCTCGAGGTGGAGACCTCGGCCGGGGAGCCGCCCGCCGCGAGGGTCAGGTCGTGACCGTGGCCACCAGGTCGTCCGCGGCGGTGTAGGGGTCGGTCCGGCCGGCCACCACCCGGGCGGCCAGCGCGTCCAGCGCGGCCGAGCCGTGCACGTCGCCGATCCGCTCGCGCAGCGCGGCCACCGCGATCGCCTCGATCTCGGCGCACGCCCTGGCCCGTCGGCGGCGGTCCAGCTCCCCGGTGTCGGCCAGCCAGCGGGTGTGCTTGTCGACCGCGGCCAGCAGCTCGTCGATGCCCTCGGCCTTGGAGGCGACGGTCCGCACGATGGGCGGCCGCCAGGCGCCGGCGACCGAGTGCCGGCCGCCGAGGGAGAGCATGTACCGCAGGTCGCGCACGGTCTGCTCGGCCCCGTCCCGGTCGGCCTTGTTCACCACCAGGATGTCGGCAACCTCCAGGATGCCGGCCTTGGCCGCCTGGATGCTGTCCCCCATCCCGGGCGCGAGCAGCACCAGAGTGGTGTCCGCGGTGGAGGCCACCTCGACCTCGGCCTGCCCGACGCCCACGGTCTCGACCAGCACCACGTCGCAGCCGGCCGCGTCCAGCACCCGCACCGCCTGCGGGGTCGCCCAGGCCAGCCCGCCGAGGTGACCGCGGCTGGCCATCGAGCGGATGAACACGTCCGGGTCGGTGGCGTGGTCCTGCATCCGGACCCGGTCGCCGAGCAGCGCTCCGCCGGAGAACGGGGAGGACGGGTCGACGGCGAGCACCCCGACCCGCCGGTCCCGGGCCCGCAGCGCGCTGACCAGCGCCGAGGTCGAGGTCGACTTGCCGACCCCGGGCGAGCCGGTCAGGCCGAGCACCTGGGCCCGGCCGGTGTGCGGGGCCAGCGCGGCGGTCACCTCGCGGAGCGCCGGGGAGCCGTCCTCGATCAGCGAGATCAGCCGGGCCACCGCACGCGGCTCGCCGGCCCTGGCCCGGTCGACCAGCGCCGGGACGTCCACGGCCCGCACCGACCGGCGGCCGACAGTCGCCGGCCGGCGGTCCGCGGTCTGTCCGCTCACCGCCACCCCCACCGCCCGGCCTTGCCGCCGCGGTGACCGCGAGACGGCCTCGACCCGACCTGCCCATGGTCACCCAGGCGGCAAGGCGGCCGGGCCGAGCCCGGCTCGCCGGCCGCGGTCACCGCCGCCGATCCTCGCGGATCAGGCGGACGGCACCCGCAGCACCAGCGCGTCGCCCTGCCCGCCGCCGCCGCAGAGCGCGGCCGCGCCGACCCCGCCGCCGCGCCGGCGCAGCTCCGTGGCCAGGTGCAGGGCGATCCGGGCGCCGCTCATCCCGATCGGGTGACCCAGCGCGATCGCCCCGCCGTTGACGTTGACGATGTCGGGGCCGATCCCGAGCTCGCGCATGGACTGGATGCCCACCGAGGCGAACGCCTCGTTGATCTCGACCAGGTCGAGGTCGCCGACCTCGATGCCCTCCCGGCCGAGCGCCTTCTTGATCGCGTTCGACGGCTGGGACTGCAGGCTCGGGTCCGGCCCGGCGACCACGCCGTGCGCGCCGATCTCGGCGAGCACCGGGGCGCCCAGCCGCTCGGCGGTGGCCCGGCTCATCACCACGACCGCGCAGGCGCCGTCCGAGATCTGCGACGACGACCCGGCGGTGATCGTGCCGTCCGGCGCGAACGCCGGGCGCAGCCTGGCCAGCATCTCCGCGGTGGTGTCCGCCCGGATGCCCTCGTCCTCGCCCACCACGATCGGGTCGCCCTTGCGCTGCGGGATCTCCACCGGCGCGATCTCGTCGTCGAACAGGCCGTTCTTCTGCGCCACCGCGGCACGCTGGTGCGACCGGGCGGAGAACTCGTCCTGCTCCTCCCGGCCGATGCCGAGCCTGGCGTTGTACCGCTCGGTCGACTCGCCCATCGCGCAGTGGTCGAACGAGCAGTACAGCCCGTCGTGCGCCATCGCGTCGAGCACCTCGATGGAGCCGTACTTGTAGCCGCGCCGGGACTTGGGCAGCAGGTGCGGCGCGTTGGTCATCGACTCCATCCCGCCGGCGACCACGACGTCGAACTCGCCGGCCCCGATCAGCTGGTCGGCGAGCGCAATCGCGTCCAGCCCGGACAGGCACACCTTGTTGATCGTCAGCGACGGCACCGTCATCGGGATGCCCGCCTTCACCGCGGCCTGCCGGGACGGGATCTGCCCGGCGCCGGCCTGCAGCACCTGCCCCATGATCACGTAGTCGACCTGGCCGCCGGCGACGCCGGCGCGCTGCAACGCGGACTTGATCGCGACGCCGCCGAGGTCGACCGCGGCGAACTCCCGCAGCGAGCCGAGCAACCGGCCCATCGGGGTCCGCGCCCCGCTGACGATGACCGAACCAGGCATGCCATGCCTCCTCGCGCAACACACCGCACTGTGCCCGAGTTCACCATACCGACGCGGGCCGGCCGGCCCGCTGTGACCGCCGACACCGCTACCGTCATCTCGTGTTCACCCGCATCGACCACGTCGGCATCGCCGTGCCCGACCTGGACGAGGCGATCGCGTTCTACGCCCGCACCTTCGGGGTGCACGCGGTGCACCGGGAGGTCAACGAGGAGCAGGGGGTCGCCGAGGCGATGCTCGCGGTGGGCACCGGCGAGACCCGCATCCAGCTGCTCGCCCCGCTGCGCCGGGACTCCCCGATCGGCCGGTTCCTGGACCGCCGTGGCGCCGGCGTGCAGCAGGTCGCGTACACGGTGGACGACATCGACGCGGTCAGCGCGACGCTGCGCGAGCGCGGGCTGCGACTGCTCTACGACCGGCCCCGCCGCGGCACGGCCGGCTCGCTGGTCAACTTCGTGCACCCCAAGGACACCGGCGGCGTGCTGATCGAGATCGTGCAGCCGGCCCCGTGACGATGCTGTGGCCGGAGGTGCCGCTTTGTCCGAGATGAAGGCGATCCGGGACGCGATCCTGGCGGACGACCTGACGGCGATCGCCGGCCTGCCGGTGCCCGACCACTACCGCGGCGTGCTGGTGCGCAGCGACGAGACCGAGATGTTCGCCGGTCTATCCACCCGGGACAAGGACCCGCGCAAGTCGCTGCACCTGCACGACGTGCCGACCCCGCAGCTCGGCCCCGGCGAGGCGCTGGTCGCCGTGCTGGCCAGCGCGATCAACTACAACACCGTGTGGACCAGCATATTCGAGCCGATGCCGACGTTCGGCTTCCTGCGCCGCTACGGCCGGCTGAACGCGCTGTCCAGCCGGCACGATCTGCCCTACCACGTGGTCGGCTCGGACCTGGCCGGGGTGGTGGTGCGGGTCGGGCCCGCGGTGACCAGGTGGCGCCCCGGCGACGAAGTGGTGGCGCACTGCCTGTCCGTCGAGCTGGAGGACCACCAGGGCCACGACGACACGATGCTCGACCCGGAGCAGCGGATCTGGGGGTTCGAGACGAACTTCGGCGGGCTGGCCGAGCTGGCCCTGGTCAAGGCGAACCAGCTGATGCCGAAGGCGGCGCACCTGACCTGGGAGGAGGCCGCCTGCCCCGGCCTGGTCAACTCGACCGCGTACCGGCAGCTGGTCTCCCGGCACGGGGCCGACATGAAACAGGGCGACACGGTGCTGGTCTGGGGGGCCAGCGGCGGGCTCGGCTCGTACGCCACCCAGCTGGTGCGCAACGGCGGCGGCATCCCAGTGTGCGTGGTGTCCAGCCCGGCGAAGGCCGAGATCTGCCGGCGGATGGGCGCCGAGCTGGTGATCGACCGGGCCGCCGAGGGCTACACGTTCTGGAAGGACGAGCAGACCCCCGACCCGGGAGAGTGGCGGCGGTTCGGCGCCCGGATCCGGGAGCTGACCGGCGGCGAGGACCCGGACATCGTCTTCGAGCACCCTGGCCGGGACACGTTCGGGGCCAGCGTGTTCGTGGCCAAGCGCGGCGGGGTGATCGTGACCTGCGCGTCCACCACCGGCTTCCGGCACGAGTACGACAACCGCTACCTGTGGATGAGCCTGAAGCGGATCGTCGGCTCGCACTTCGCGAACTACCGCGAGGCCTGGGAGGCCAACCGGCTGATCGGCAAGGGGCTGGTGCACCCGACGCTGTCCCGGACCTACCCGCTGGCCCAGACCGGCGACGCGGCCTACGACGTGCACCGCAACCTGCACCAGGGCAAGATCGGCGTGCTCTGCCTGGCACCCGCCGAGGGTCTGGGCGTACGGGACCCCGAGCTGCGGGAGCGGCACCTGCCCGCGATCATGCGGTTCCGGGACGTGTAGAACGCCGGAGAACGGCGCGGAACAGCCCGGCCCGGGGGTGTCCGGTGCCGTGCCGGGATGCAACGATGGGCCGCATGGACCGCGAGCAGCAGACCGAGCTCCTCCCCCTGCTCGAAGGGGCCACCACCTTCGACGTCGTTCGCCGCGGCTACGACCAGAACCAGGTGCACGCGCACCTGGAGCGGCTGGAGACCTACCTGGAGCGGCTCGAGGCCGACCTGCGGATCGCGGTCGCCGACCGGGACGCCACCGCCGCCCACACGGCCGACCTGGCCAGCCAGCTTGCCGCCGCGCACGGCCAGCTCGAGGCGCAGCGGATCCAGCTGGAGAAGGCCGACCCGACCACGCCGGAGAGCGTCAGCGAGCGGATCAAGAGCATGCTCGCGCTGGCCCGGCAGGAGGCCGCCGAGGCCGAGCGGGAGGCGGCGGAGATACGCCGCCGGGCGCACGAGGAGACCGCCGGCCTGCAGGCCCAGATGGCCGAGCTGTCCAGCGAGATCGAGCTGAAGCAGGCCGAGGCCGAGCGGCGGGCCGCCGCCATGGTCGCGGAGGCCGAGCAGCGGGCCGCCCAGACCCTCGACGAGGCCGACCACAAGGCGGCCACCCTCACCGCGGAGGCCGAGCAGCGCGCGGCCGCGGTGCTGGCCGACGCCGAGCAGAAGGTGCTGGCACTGGTGACGCAGGCCCGCCACGAGCGGGAGGCGGCCGACGCCGAGGCCGAGGCCAAGCGCCGGGAGGCGGACGAGGATTTCGAGATCGCGCTGCGGGCCAGGCGGACCGAGGAGGCCAGGGCGGACGAGGCCCGCCGGGCCGCGGCGGCGGCCGAGGCGGCGGGACGGCAGAAGGCGGCCGAGCAGGCCGCCGAGGAGCTGCTGACCGCCGCCCGGGCCGAGGCGGAGCGGATGCTGTCCGAGGCCCGGCGCCGGGTCAGCGAGCTCGGCACGGTCCGCGGCACGGTGCTCAGCCAGCTAGCCGCGGTGCGCAGCATCCTGGACCGGGTGCCCACCGCGGCCGGCGCGAGCGCCGAGGAGTGGGCGGCGGGTACCGCCGAACCCGGCTGACCGGGGCTGGCAGGTGACCGAGCAGGAGCGCCCGCGGCGCGGCGGTGCCCGCTTCGCCCGGCGACCCCGGGGCGCGCCGTGACCGAGCGGGACAGCCGCCCGGCCGACGAGCCGGCCGTGGCGGGCCGGGACGCCTCCGAGCCGGACGGGCGCGCCGCCGAGCCGGCCCGGGTGGACGCGGCGGACTCGGCCCAGACAGCGGCCCAGACGGCGGCCCGCACAGCGGCCCCCACCGGCGCGGTCGAGGCGACCGACGCGCGGCGGCGGGCGGCGGAGGCCGCGGACCGGGCCCGTACCGAGCGGCGCCGCGCGGAGCAGGCCGGCGCCGAGGCGCACGCGGCGGCCGAGGCGGCCGAGGCGGCCGAGGCGCACGCGGCGGCCGAGGCCGCCGTCGCGGCCCGGGTGGACGCGCAGGCCGAGGGAGACGCCGAGGTCGCCGCCGACGCGGCGGCCGGCGCCGACCCGATCCTCGACCACGCCGCGCGCCGGCGGGAGGCCGGCGCGGACGAGGAGAACCCGTTCGGCCGGCCGGGGCGGCCGATGAGCCGCCGCTCGCCGTTCCGGGTCGGCTTCTCCGCCGCGGTCGGCGTCGGCCTGGTCTACCTGCTCTACCGCGCGCTGGTGAACGCGCAGTCGGTGCTCGTCCTGGTGCTGGTCGCGGCGGTGCTGGCGATCGGGCTGAACCCGACGGTGAGCCGGCTGGAGCGGCTCGGGATGCGCCGCGGGCTGGCGGTCGCCGTGGTGTTCTTCGGCGCGGTGTTGTTCTTCTCCGCGATCGGGTACGCGATCCTGCCCCCGCTGGTCGAGCAGGCCGCGCGGTTCGTCCAGGCGCTGCCCAGCTACATCCAGGACCTGGAACACAACCGGCGGCTGGCCGACCTCGACCGGCGGTTCGGCATCTTCGACAAGCTCCAGGCGTACCTGACCTCGCGGGACCTGAGCCAGCGGGCGGCCAGCAACCTGCTCACCATCGGCTCGACCATCGCCAGCCTGGTCTTCAAGGGCCTGACCGTGCTCATCCTGACGCTGTACTTCCTGTCCTCGTTCAACACGATCACGCACACCGCGTACCGGCTGGTGCCGCGCACCCGGCGGGCCCGGGCGACCCTGCTCGGCGACGAGATCCTCAGCCGGGTCGGCGGCTACGTCGCCGGCGCGTTCATCGTCGCGCTGATCGCCGGCACCGCCTCGCTCATCTGGCTGAGCGCCTGGAACGTCCCGTACCCGTTGGCGCTGGCCCTGGTGGTGATGATCACCGACATCATCCCGCTGGTCGGCGCGACGATCGGGGCCATCGCGGTCACCACCATCACGTTCTTCGTGTCCATCCCGGTCGGCATCGCGACCGCCATCTTCTTCGTCGTCTACCAGCAGGTGGAGAACTACCTCATCTACCCGAGGGTGATGAAGCGGTCGGTGGACGTGAACCCGGCGGCGGCAATCGTCGCCGCGCTGGTCGGCGGTACGCTCCTCGGTATCGTCGGGGCGCTGCTCGCCGTGCCGGTGACCGCGGCCATCCAGCTGATCCTGCGGGAGGTCGTGCTGCCGCGCCAGGACGCCGTGTAAATATCCGACTACGCGCACACTTCCGGTTCCTGCCAGGATGGGCCAATGACCGAGCGCTCCAGTGACCTCAACTTCCTCCCCGACGTCAACGTCAACCATGGCTTCGACGTCGTGCTCCGCGGCTACGACCGGCGCACCGTCGACGAGTACCTGTCCCAGCTCGAGAGCGACAACGCCACCCTGCGGCACCAGCGGGAGGCCGCGGCCGACCGGGTGGCGATGCTGGAGCAGCGGCTGGAGGAGCTGCACGTCGAGCTGCAGACCGCGCACCGCCAGGTCGCCGAGTTCGAGCCGTCGTACGCGGGCCTCGGCGCCCGGGTGGAGAACATCCTCCGGCTGGCCGAGGAGGAGGCGTTGAGCCTGCGGACCGAGGCGTCGGCGCACGGCGACCGGGTCCGGGCCGCGGCCGAGGAGGACGCCCGGCGGATCCGGTCCGAGGCGGAGCGAGAGGCGCAGGAGATCGTCGGCGCGGCCGAGCGGGAGGCCGGGCAGCGGCGCGGGGCCGCGATGGGGGACGCCGAGGCGATCCGGGCGGACGCGGCGAAGGACGCGGCCGCGGTGCGCTCGGAGGCGGCCAGCGAGCTGGAGGAGGCGCGGGCGAAGGCGGCGCAGGCCGCCAAGGACTTCGAGACCACCCTCGCCCGCCGACGCGAGCAGGCCGAGCAGGAGCTGTCCGCCCGGATGTCGGAGGCCGAGCGGCGACTGACCGAGACCACCGAGACGGCCGAGCAGATCAAGCGGGAAGCCGAGGCGCACCGCACCGAGACCGCCCGGCGGGCCGCGCAGATCCTGGACTCGGCCCGCCGGGAGGCGGAGACGATGGTCACCGAGGCGACCGCGAAGGCGGCCAGGGCGCGGTCGGAGGTCGAGCGCGACCTGGCCAACCTCACCCGGCGGCGGGACAGCGTGCAGGCTCAGCTGCAGAACGTCCGGGAGATGCTCGCCACCATGACCGGCGCGAGCGTCGCGTCTGGCGAGGAGGAGGACGCCCAGTAGGGCCGGTCAGCCGCGCGGGGTGGGCGCCACCGCGTCCAGCGCGGCCAGGTCCTCGGCGCTCGGCTCCCAGTCGCCGGCCGCGGCGTTCGCCCGGACCTGCTCCGGCCGGGTCGCGCCGGCGATCACCGACGCCACCGCCGGCTGCCCGGCCAGCCCGCCGACCGCCACGTCGAGCAGCCCGATGCCGCGCTCCGCGGCGTACTTCTGCAGGCCCTCGATGACGTCCCAGGGCGCCTCGGCGTGCAGCCGCTGCTTGCGGTCGCCCAGCCGGGTGCCCGGCTCCGGCGGCCGGTCCCGCCGGTACTTCCCGGTGAGCAGGCCGTTGGCCAGCGGGAAGTAGGGCAGGATGCCGACGCCGTGGGCCAGGCAGGCCGGGGTCAGCTCGGCCTCGACCTCCCGTTCCAGCAGGTTGTAGTTGTTCTGGGCGGACACGAGCCGGGTCGTGCCGGCCGCCCGGGCCAGGTGCTCGGCCTGCACCACCTGCCAGGCGGCGAAGTTCGAGGAGCCGAGGTAGCGCACCTTGCCCTCGGTGACCAGCTCGTGCAGGGCGGCGAGGGTCTCCTCGATCGGGGTGACGCCGTCCGGCGCGTGGTACTGGTACAGGTCCACGTGATCGGTGCGCAGCCGGCGCAGCGACGCCTCGATGGCCCGCCGGATGTAGCGCCGGGAGCCACGGGCGCCCCAGTCCGGCCCGTTCGCGCCGGCCATGTCGTGCCCGAACTTGGTGGCCAGCACCACCTCGTCCCGGAGGCCGGTCAGCACCTGGCCGAGCAGGTCCTCCGACTGCCCCCGGCCGTAGCTGTCCGCGGTGTCGAACAGGGTGATGCCGGCGTCCAGCGCCGCGTGCGCCACCGCCCGGGTGCCGTCCAGGTCGACCCAGCGGCCGAGGTTGTTGCAGCCGAGGCCGACCACCGAGACGGTGAGGCCACAGTCGCCGAGTCGCCGGTACCGCATACCCCAGCCTAGGCGGCCCTGCCGTTCACAGCTCGGCCAGGAAGCCGCGCAGCGACGCGGTGAACTCGGCCGGGTCCTCCATCGCGGTGAGGTGGCCGGCCCGGGCGATGGTCAGCAGCCGGCCGTTCGGCAGCGCCTCGGCCATCGCGGCCGCATCGTCCACGGTGGTCAGCCGGTCCTCCGCGCCGACCATCACCAGCGCGGGCAGCGCGGTGGCCCGCAGGACGTCGAACGAGTCGGGCCTGGCCGCCATCGCCCGCTGCGCCCAGGCCACCGCGTCCGGCGGCGCCGCCTCGACCAGGGCGCGCACGCTGGCCAGCACCTGCGGCCGGGACGCCTCCGTGGTCTCGCCGACCAGCGCGGGCAGCACCTCCTCGACCAGCACCCGGGGCGAGCGCTCGGCCAGCACGGTCCGGGCGATCCGCTCCCGGTTGTCCTTTGCCGCCGCGGTGTCCGCGCTGGCCTTGGTGTCGGCGAGCACAAGGGCGGCGACCCGGTCGGCGAACCGGCGCAGGAACGCCATCGCCACGTAGCCACCCATGGACAGCCCGCCGAGCACCACCTTGTCCAGGCCCTCCGCGTCCAGCAGGGCGGCCAGGTCGTCGGCGACCACCTCCAGGGATGGGGGTTCCGTGCCGAGTGGCGTGCCACTCGGCGCGGAATCCCGGTCGCCCGGCGGCCGGCCGCCGAACCCGCGCTGGTCCGGGGTGAGCACCCGGTACGGCCCGTCCAGGGCGTCCCGCTGGGCGGCCCACATCGCCGCGGACAGCGGGAACGCGTGCAGCAGCACCAGCGGAGGCGTCATCCCGGCCGCCCCGCTGCCTCAGATCGCCGACTGGCCGCCGTCCACGACCAGCACCTGGCCGGTCATGAACGACGACGCGTCCGAGGCGAGGAACACCGCGGGGCCGGCCATCTCCTCGGCCCGCCCCCACCGTCCCATCGGGATGGTCGAGAGCAGGCCGGCGGACGCCTGCTCGTCGGCCCAGAGGTTGCGGTTCAGCTCGGTGGCCGTCCACCCGGGACACAGCGCGTTCACCCGGACCCCGCTGGTCGCCCACTCGACCGCGAGCGACTTGGTCAGCGAGATCACCGCCGCCTTCGACGCGCCGTACGGGGTCAGCGCCGGGGTGGCGCCCAGCCCGGCCACGCTCGCGAGGTTGATCACCGAGGCCCGGCCGGCGGCGAGCAGGTGCCCGGCGGCCGCCTGCAGCACGTGCACCGTGGACTCGACGTTCAGCCGCATCACCTTCTCCCAGCCGGTGAACCGCAGCTGGGTGAACGGGACCATGAACGCGGTGCCGCCGGCGTTGTTGACCACGATGTCCAGGCCGCCGATGCCGCGCACCGCGGCCTGCACCATGGCCTCGATCGCGGCCCGGTCGGTCACGTCGGCCGGCACCACCACGGCCCGCCTGCCACGCTGCTCGACCTCGGCGGCCACCTTCTCCAGTGCCTCGGCGTTCCGGCTGTTCAGCGCGACGTCGGCGCCGTGCTCGGCCAGGGCCAGCGCGATCGCCTGCCCGATGCCCCGGGACGCGCCGGTGACCAGCGCCTTGCGTCCGGTGAGGTCGAACTCGCCCATGCCGCCTCCTCTGCGATTAGGCGTGGTCCGCGGCGTGCGGGGAACTTCAACCGTAGTCGGTGCACGCCCTAGACTGCGTGACCTCGCGCGGGAGAGCAGGCAGGGAGAGCGGATGGCGGACCGGACCAGGGCCGTGGTGACCGGCGGGGCCGGCTTCCTCGGTTCGCACCTGTGCGAGCGGCTGCTGCTGGACGGCTGGGAGGTGGTGTGCCTGGACAACTTCCTCACCGGCACGCCGGTCAACGTCGCGCAGCTGTCCGAGATCGGGCCGTTCCGGCTGGTCCGCACGGATGTCAGCGAGTACGTGCACGTCGTCGGCCGGGTGGACGCGGTGCTGCACTTCGCCTCGCCGGCGTCGCCGGTGGACTACCTCAAGCTGCCGATCCACACCCTCAAGGTGGGCGCCATCGGCACCTTGCACACGCTCGGGCTGGCCAGGGAGAAGGGCGCCCGCTACGTGCTCGCCTCCACCTCCGAGGTGTACGGCGACCCGCAGGTGCACCCGCAGCCCGAGTCGTACTGGGGGCACGTCAACCCGGTCGGCCCGCGTGGGGTGTACGACGAGGCGAAGCGGTTCGCCGAAGCGATGACGATGGCCTACCGGGCCACCCACCGGGTGGCCACCGGCATCGTGCGGATCTTCAACACGTTCGGCCCGCGGATGCGACCGGACGACGGCCGGGCCATCCCCACGTTCATCCGGCAGGCGCTGCTGACCGAGCCGCTGACGGTGGCCGGCGACGGCAGCCAGACCCGGTCGGTCTGCTACGTCAGCGACCTGATCGAGGGCGTGGTGCGGCTGCTGCACTCCGACCTGGCCGGCCCGGTGAACATCGGCAACCCGCACGAGATCTCGGTGCTCGAGCTGGCCCGCCGGATCGGCCGGCTGGTCGGCACGGCGGCGCCGATCACGTTCGTGCCGCGCCCGCAGGACGACCCGACGGTCCGCCAACCGGACGTCACGCTCGCCTCCACCGCGCTCGGCTGGGAGCCCACGGTGGACCTCGACGACGGGCTCAAGCGGACGATCGCCTGGTTCCGCGAGGTGATCTTGCCGGCGACCGCTGCGGACTGACCGCCGGGCCGGGCACCGGCGGTGGCTCACGGCACGGTGTGGTCCCGGAACCCCTTGCCGGCCTTGCGCCCCAGGTAGCCGGCCGTGACCAGGTGCTCCAGCAGCGGCGCCGGCGCGAACCCGGGCTCGCGGAACTCCTGGTAGAGGGTGCGCTGGATGGCCAGTGCGACGTCCAGCCCGACCACGTCCAGCAGCTCGAACGGGCCCATCGGGTAGCCGCAGCCGACCTTCATCGCCGCGTCGATGTCCTCGACCGACGCGTAGTGCGCCTCCAGCATCTTCACCGCGTCGTTCAGGTAGGGGAACAGCAGCGCGTTGACCACGAAGCCGGCCCGGTCGCCGCAGCTGACCGGGCGCTTGCCCAGCCGCTCGCAGACGGCCAGCGTGGTGGCCGTGGTGTCCGGCGCGGTGCGCACCGTGTGCACCACCTCGACCAGCTTCATCACCGGCGCCGGGTTGAAGAAGTGCATGCCGACCACGTCCCGGGCCCGGTCGGTGGCCGCGGCGCACTCGATCACCGGCAGGCTGGACGTGGTGGTGGCCAGCACCGCGCCCGGCCGGACGATCTCGTCCAGGTTGGCGAACAGCGCCTGCTTGACCGACAGCTCCTCCACCACCGCCTCGACCACGAGGTCGCAGTCGGCGAGGTCGTCCAGCGCCAGGGTGCCGGTGATCCGGGCCAGCGCGGCGTCCCGGTCGGCGGCGGCCAGCTTGCCCCGCTGCACCGCCTTCTCCGTCGACCGCCGGATGCTGGCCCGGACCCGCTCGGCCTGCTTCTCGCCGCGGGCCACGAACCGCACGTCGTACCCGGCCTTGGCGAAGACCTCGACGATCCCGGTGGCCATGGCGCCGGAGCCCACCACGCCGACCCGCTGCACCGGCCGGGCGTCCGGGTACGGGCCGCCGGTGGCCGGCGTGGCCGCGTCCGGCACCACCACCGGCGAGTCCGGCGCCTCGTAGGTGTAGAAGCCCCGGCCGGTCTTGCGGCCGAGCAGCCCGGCGGTGACCATCTCCCGGAAGATCGGGTTCGGCGCGTGCAGCCGGTCCCGGGACTGCCGGTACATCGTGTCCAGGATCTCGAACGCGGTGTCCAGGCCGATCAGGTCGAGCAGGGCCAGCGGACCCATCGGCAGGCCGCAGCCGAGCTTCATCGCCGCGTCCACGTCCTCCCGGCTGACGAAGCGCGCCTCGTACATCGCGGCGGCGTGGTTGAGGTAGCCGAACAGCAGCGCGTTCGCGATGAACCCGGCCTTGTCGCCGATCGCGACGCCGACCTTGCCGAGCCGGTCGGCCAGCGCCTTGACGTCCGCGATCACCTCCGGCTCGGTGACCACGGTGCGGACCAGCTCGACCAGCCTCATCACCGGCGCCGGGTTGAAGAAGTGCATCCCGACCACCTTGCCCGGCCGCGAGGTGGCCACCGAGATCGCCGTGACCGACAGCGAGGAGGTGTTGGTGGCCAGGATGGTGTCCGGCGGGCAGATCACGTCCAGGCGGCCGAAGACCTCCCGCTTCAGGTCGAGCCGCTCCGGCACCGCCTCGACGACCAGCTCGACCTCCTTCAGGTCGGCCAGCTCGGTGCTGAACGCGATCCGGCCGATCAGCTCGGCCGCCTCGGCGCTGCTCAGCTTCCCGCGGCGGACCGCCCGGTCGGTGGAGTGCTCGATGTGGCCACGCCCGCGGACCAGGGAGTCGTCGTCCTTCTCGACCGCGACCACGTCCAGGCCCGACCGGGCCAGCACCTCCGCGATCCCGGCACCCATGGTGCCCAGCCCGACCACACCGACCTGCGAGATCTCCCTAGCCATACCGGCAGTCTCCCACCGCCCGGCGGCGGCGGGCCGGGCGCCGGGCGAGATCACACCGCCCGGGCGCGCAGCGTGCGCGGGTGCTCGCTCACTTGCGCGGCTGCCGGCCGTAGCGAAGCTGGGCGATGCTGGCCAGCCGGCGCACCGTGCCGGGCTTGCGGCGGAACGTGGTCGGGTCGATCGGTGCCCTGAACCGCAGCCGGGTGATCGCCTTCGGCCGGGCGAACTCGCGCAGCCCGTCCGCGCCGTGGATCCGGCCGAAGCCGGAGTCGCCCACCCCGCCGAACGGCAGCGCCGCCACCCCGGCGTAGGCGACCACCGCGTTCACGCTGGCCATCCCGCCGCGGATCCGGCGGGCGATCGCCTCCCCCCGGCTCCTGGAGAACACCGCCGCCCCCAGCCCGTACCGGGTGCCGTTCGCCAGCCGGACCGCCTCGTCCACATCGGACACCCGGGTCACCGTCAGGGTCGGGCCGAACGTCTCCTCCTGTACCGCTGGGGCGTCGTGCGGCACGTCGACCAGGATGACCGGGTCGACGTACGGCGGGCGCACCGACTCGGCGCCGCCGACCACCGCCCGGGCGCCGCGAGCCAGCGCGTCCTCGACGTGCCGGCGCACCACGTCCAGCTGGGCCGGCGTGGTCATCGGGCCGTAGGCGGCGGTGCGGTCCTCCCCCGGCCGCAGCTCGCTGGCCCGGTCGGCCAGCCGGGCGACGAACTCGTCGTACACCGCGTCTACCGCGTACACCCGTTCCACCCCGACGCAGGTCTGCCCGGCGTTGGCCATCCCGGCCCACAGCGCGGCGTCCGCCGCGGCGTCCAGGTCCGCGTCCGCGTCCACCACCATCGCGTCCTTGCCGCCGCACTCGATCACCACCGGGGTGAGCGTCTCCGCGCACGCGGCCATCACCCGCTTGGCGGTCGCGGTGGAGCCGGTGAAGGCGAGCTTGTCGACGCCGGAACGGCACAGCGCCGCGCCGGTCGGCCCGAAGCCGGTGACCAGCTGGAGCACCGGGTGCTCCGGCACGATCGCGGCGAACGAGTCGACCAGCCAGGCGCCCACCGCCGGGGTGAGCTCCGACGGCTTGAACACGACCGCGTTGCCGGCCGCCAGCGCGTACCCGATCGAGCCCATCGGGGTGAGCACCGGGTAGTTCCACGGCCCGATCACGCCGACCACCCCGAACGGCTGGTACTCCAGCGTCGCGGCGTGGTTCGCCTCCAGCATGCCGGAGCGGACCTTGCGCCGGCCGAGCACCTTGCCGGCGTGCCTGGCCGCCCAGTCCAGGTGCTCCAGCACCGGCACGATCTCGATGACTGCGTCCTCGACCGGCTTGCCGCCCTCCCGGTGCACCAGCTCGGCCAGCCGGTACAGGGCGCCGGCGAGGTACGCGCGCCATTCCCGCAGCCGGCCGGCCCGGCCGTCGAAGCCCAGCGTGGCCCACCACCGGGCCGCCGCCCTGGCCCGGTCGACGGCCGCCCGGACCGCGTCCGCGTCGTGCACCGGGAACCGGCCGACCAGCTCGCCGGTGGCCGGGTCGAGCGAGTCGAACGACTGCGCCGCGTCCGGCTCGGCAGCGGGACGGTCCACAGTGGTCATCAGGAGCCTCCGAGGTGGTCGGCCGGCGCCGGCCCGGGACGGGTCGCCTGGGCGGCGGACGTCCGGCCGGGCGCCGGGACGGCGGGCCGGGGCAGCGCGCGGTACGGCTCCGGCGCGGAGGCGGCCAGCGGCGGCCGCCCGAGCAGCAGGTCGGCGGCCCGCTCGGCGAGCGCGACGGTCGGCGCGTTGGTGTTGCCCCGCGGCACCGCGGGCATCACGCTGGCGTCCACCACCCGCAGCCCGGCGACGCCGCGCACCCGCAGCTCGGTGTCCACCACCGCCCCCTCGCCGGTCCCCATCGCGCAGGTGCCGACCGGGTGGAAAAGCGTCTCGGTGCCGGCCCGGATCGCCTCCCGCAAGTCGTCGTCCCGTCGCGCGTCCGGACCGGGCAGGTAGGGCCGATCGACGAACGCGGCCAGCGGAGCCCGGGCCGCGATCTCCTGCGCCATCCGGACCCCGGCGAGCATCGCATCCAGGTCGGCCGGGTCGTCGTAGTACCCGGCGTCGATCGCGGGCCGCCACCTCGGATCGGCCGACCGGAGCGCCAGCCGGCCCCGGCTGCGCACGTCCACCAGCGCCGGCAGGATCGACAGGCCGACCCCGGGGGGAAGGGACAGGCCCTGCTGGTACGCCATCGTCGGCAGCATGTGGAACTGAACGTCCGGCGCCGGGAGCCCCGGCTGGCTGCGCAGGAACCCTCCGGACTCCGCCGCGTTCGACGTCAGCCGCCCGCGCCGGGTGGCGTACCAGCGCAGCATGTTCGCCGTCGTCTCGTCGGCGCGCAGGTCGGTGCTGCCCCGGCTGAACCACATCACCGGCAGGTACGGATGGTCATGCAGGTTCTCCCCCACGCCGGGGAGGTCGGCGACCACGTCGATGCCGTGCTCGCGCAGCTGCCCGGCCGGGCCGATCCCGGACAGCATGAGCAGCTGAGGGCTGTTCACCGCGCCGCCGGCGAGCACCACCTCGCGCTCGGCCCGCACGGTCAGCTCGGTGCCGTGCCGCCGGTAGGCCACCCCGGTGGCCCGCCCGCCGTGCACGGTGACCCTGGTGACCAGCGCGTCGGCGAGCACGGTCAGGTTGGCCCGGCGGGCGGCCGGGTGCAGGTAGGCGTCCGCCGCCGACCAGCGCCGGCCGCGCTTCTGGGTCACCTGGTAGCGCCCGGCTCCGTCCTGCTCCGGGCCGTTGAAGTCGTCGTTCGGGGGCAGGCCGGCCGCGGCCGCCGCGGCGAGGAACGCGTCGGTCAGCTCGTGCACCTGCCGCAGGTCCTCCACCCGCAGCGGGCCGCCCACCCCGTGGTACGGGGACGGGCCGCGGGCCTGGTCCTCGGCGCGCCGGAAGTACGGCAGCAGGTCGGCGTACCCCCAGCCGGTGCAGCCGTACTCATCCCGCCACCGGTCGTAGTCCAGCCGGTGCCCGCGGATGTAGATCATCGCGTTCATCGACGAACTGCCGCCCAGCATCCGGCCGCGCGGCCAGTACAGCCGGCGGTCGTGCAACTGCTTCTGCACCTCGGTGGTGTAGTCCCAGTCCCGCTCGGTCTTGAACAGGCGCCAGAACGCGGCCGGCATGTGCACCTCGTCGGCGTCGTCCGGCGGCCCGGCCTCCAGCACCAGCACCCGCACCGCGGGATCCTCGGTCAGCCGCGCGGCGAGCACGCAGCCAGCGCTGCCGGCTCCGACGACGACGTAGTCGTAGGACGCGCTCTCAGGCATGGCTCCCGCTGTGCTCATGGCTCGGCTCCTTGCTCGCTCCGCTCCTCGCTGCGCTGCGATGCTCACTCGCCGTCGCCTTCGCAGAGGTTGGTCCCGGGACGTGGCCGTGACGCTACTCGTGGGTAGTCGTAGCGGCCAGGGACGCATTGATTCGTCCCGGCCTGGGTAGATCTTCGGAGACACGACCGGAGGTCCGGATGGCGAATGACACCGACCGGCGCACCGAGCCGGTCAACATCACGGTGCGGGGCTCGAGGAGCGGGCCGGTCCGGCTGCTGGCCGGCGCCCTCGCCGCGGTGCTGGTGGCGGTCGTCGGGCTGGTCGTCGCCGGCCGGGCGTTCGACTGGTCCCCGTTCGGCGCCCGGCACCAGGACCGCAGCGGGCCGGTGGTGGTCACCGCGCTGCGCGACCTGTCCGAGTACCACGCGGCCAGCGGCTCCTACCAGGTCGTCATCGACCTGAAGGAGGACAACACGTTGGTGCCGGACGTGCTCAAGGGCCGGCGCACGCTGTTCCTCGCGATCGGCTCGGTGGACGCGTTCATCGACTTCGGCAAGCTGGCCGACCAGGCGGTGAACGTCTCGGCCGACCGCAGGTCGGTCACCATCACGCTGCCGCACGCGAAGCTGGGCACGCCGTCGCTGGACCCGAACCAGAGCCGGGTGCTGGACCGCAACCTCGGCGTGCTGGACCGGCTCGGCGGCCTGTTCGCGGGTGACCCCAACCCGCAGGACCAGCAGCTGTGGGTGCTGGCCGAGCAGAAGATCGGGGACGCCGCCAAGGACGGCGTGCTCACCACCCGGGCGGAGAAGAACACCCGGGCCACCCTGCAGGGGATGCTCAAGGCACTGGGCTTCACCAGCGTGCGCATCACCTTCACCGGCGGCGCTCCCGGACAGTAGCCTCGGCTCGTGCGGGCCGTCGGGACCGGTTCAGCGTTCTCACCCGTTCGCCTACGTCCGCGGTAGTAGCAGGAGTCGAGGTGTCGCCGGTTGCTGCCAGCCTGGCGAGGATTGGCAGCAAGTAGCAGGTGGTGGGCATGATCACCGGCAGCCGCCCGGGAGAGTTGACACCGGGGAGCCGGGGCGGCCCGTCAGAACAGCCGGGTGGCCGGGTCGTCGATGCCACGCAGCGCGTCGTAGTCCAGGGTGACACAGCCGATGCCGCGGTCGGCGGCGAGGACCCTGGCCTGCGGGGTGATCGCCTGCGCGGCCAGCACCCCGCGCACCGGGGCCAGCAGCGGGTCCCGGTTGAGCAGGTCGAGGTAGCGGGACAGCTGCTCCACCCCGTCGATCTCGCCGCGCCGCTTGATCTCCACCGCGACGGTGACCCCGGCCGCGTCCCGGCAGAGGATGTCCACCGGCCCGATCGCGGTCATGTGCTCCCGCCGGACCAACCGGTAGCCCGCGCCGAGCGCCTCGATGTGCTCGGCGAGCAGCTGCTGCAGGTGCGCCTCGACGCCGTCCTTGCGCAGCCCCGGGTCGGCGCCCAGCTCGTGCCGCGAGTCGTGCAGGATCTGCTCGATCGTGATGACCAGCTGCTCCCCGGACCGGTTGGTCACCGTCCACCGGCCCTCCTGCTCGTGCAGGCTGCACGGCGGGCTCATCCAGTTCAGCGGCTTGTAGGCGCGGTCGTCGGCGTGCACCGAGACCGACCCGTCCGCCTTCACCAGCAGCAGCCGCGGCGCCATCGGCAGGTGCGCGGTCAGCCGCCCGACGTAGTCGACGCTGCACCGGGCGATGACGAGCCGCACCAGCGCAGGCTACCCGGCGGCGAACCGCCAGCGGGTCGCGCCGTGCGGCTCGGCGGTGGCCAGCCCGACCACGACCTGCACGGTGACCCGGTACAGCTGCCAGGGCGGCGGTCCGGCGCTCGGCGCGCTGTACGGCGCGGTGAACGCGTCGCCGGCCACCTCGGCCGGCCAGCCGAGCTCCCGGTACCGGGCGGCGATCCGGTCCAGGGTCGGCCGGTCGACCACCCGGCTGGCCTCGCCGGACAGCACCACGTCCATGCCCGCGAGCCGGGCCGACACCGTGCAGGCCGGGTTCGCCGCCAGGTTGCGCGACTTGCGGGTCCCGGCACCGCTGACGAGGTACAGGTCGCCGTCCTCCCACACCGCCCCGATCCCGGCCGCGTGCGGCCGCCCGTCCGGCCCGGTGGTGCCGAGGAAGTACGCCACCTCCGGCCCGGTCCCCTCGGCCAGGCACTGCCGCGCCCTGCTCCACTCCAGCGCCGGGGACCCGTACCCATCCAGGTTCGTCACCTCGACCGGCTCACGCTGCACCATCGCTCCACCCTCCGCTCCGTTCCGCCTCGCCCGATTAGACCGCCGGCACCGACCGAACTCATCGGTGCCCGGCCCGGTGGGTCAGCCGGCGGGGAGGTCGTGGGTGGTGCGCAGCACGGTGACGATCTCGTCCAGGATCTGGGTGAGCGAGAAGTCCTTGGAGGTGAAGACCCGGGCGACGCCGCGCCGGCGCAGGACCTCGGCGTCGGCGGCCGGGACGATGCCGCCGACGACGACCGGGACGTCGTCGAGGCCGGCGGCGCGCAGGCCGTCCAGGACCGGAGGGACGACGGACAGGTGCGAGCCGGAGAGCACGGACAGGCCGACCACGTCCACGTCCTCGGCCACCGCGGCGGCCACGATCTGCGCCGGGGTCAGCCGGATGCCCTGGTAGACGACCTCGAAGCCGACGTCCCGGGCCCGGACCGCGATCTGCTCGGCGCCGTTGGAGTGGCCGTCCAGGCCCGGCTTGCCGACCAGCAGGCGCAGCCGGGGCCGGCCGATGTCGGCGGCGGTGCGGCGCACCCGCTCGCGCACCGCGGCCATCCCGGCACCGGCCTGCCCGCCGCCCGCCGCGCCGGACACCCCGGTCGGCGCCCGGTACTCGCCGAACACCTCGCGCAGCGCACCGGCCCACTCCCCGGTGGTCACCCCGGCCCGGGCGCAGCGCAGCGTCGGCTCCATCAGGTTGATCTCGGCCCCGCCCTGGCGGCATTGTGCCGCGTCCCGCAGGTCGGCCAGCGCGTCCTGCACCGCGGCGGCGTCCCGGCCGGCCCGCCACCGCTGGACCGCCTCGGCCAGCCGGCGCTCGGTGGCCGGGTCGACCGTCTGGACGGCACCGTCCACACCGGAGGCCAGCGGGCTCGGCTCGGTGCTGGTGAACCGGTTGACCCCGACCACCACCTCCTCGCCGCTCTCGATCCGCCGCCGCCGCTCGGCCAGCGACGCGACCAGCTGGGACTTCAGGTAACCGCTCTCCACCGCGGCCACCGCGCCGCCCATCGCCTGCACCCGGTCCAGCTCGGCCCGCACACCGTGCACGATGGACGCGACCTTCGCCTCCACCACACCGGACCCGGCGAACAGGTCCTCGTACTCCAGCAGGTCGCTCTCGAAGGCGAGCACCTGCTGCAGCCGCAGCGACCACTGCTGGTCGGCCGGCCGGGGCAGGCCGAGCGCCTCGTTCCAGGCGGGCAGCTGCACGGCACGGGCCCTGGCGTCCCGGGACAGGGTGACCCCGAGCATCTCCAGCACGATCCGCTGCACGTTGTTCTCCGGCTGCGCCTCGGTGAGGCCGAGCGAGTTGACCTGCACGCCGTACCGGAACCGGCGGTGCCGCGGGTCGCGCACCCCGTACCGGTCCAGCGTCAGCTCGTCCCACAGCGCGCCGAACGCGCGCAGCTTGCACATCTCCTCGACGAACCGGACCCCGGCGTTCACGAAGAACGAGATCCGGCCGACCACCGAGCCGAACCGCTCCACCGGCACCTGCCCGGAGTCGCGCACCGCGTCGAGCACCGCGACCGCCGTGCACAGCGCGTACGCGACCTCCTGCACCGGCGTGGCGCCGGCCTCCTGCAGGTGGTACGAGCAGACGTTGATCGGGTTCCACCGGGGCAGCCGGTCGACCGCGTAGGCGACCGTGTCGGTGGTCAGCCGCAGCGACGGGCCGGGCGGGAAGACGTAGGTGCCCCGGGAGAGGTACTCCTTGACGATGTCGTTCTGGATCGTCCCGGTCAGCAGCGCCGGGTCTGCTCCTTGCTCCTCGGCGACCACCTGGTACAGCGCGAGCAGCCACATGGCGGTCGCGTTGATCGTCATCGAGGTGTTCATCCGGTCCAGCGGGATGCCGTCGAACAGCGCCCGCATGTCGCCGAGATGCGCGATCGGCACGCCGACCTTGCCGACCTCGCCGCGGGCCAGCTCGTGGTCCGGGTCGTAGCCGGTCTGGGTGGGCAGGTCGAATGCCACCGAGAGGCCGGTCTGGCCCTTCTCCAGGTTGCGCCGGTAGAGCGCGTTCGAGTCCGCCGCCGAGGAGTGCCCGGCGTACGTCCGCATCAACCAGGGCGGGTCGCGGTCCGGATCGGACGGGTACGGCACGGCAGCCTCCGGCGCCCGGGGCAGCGTGCGACTGCCCAGCGGGATCCCTTGATTCTAGGGAGTTGCGGCTACCGGCCAGTAGGGCCGGCGCGGGTGGCGCTGGTCACCCGGCTCGCGCGGGCACGATGTGGGAGCGAGCGGCTCAGGCGGCCGGCAGCTCGGTGCGCTCGGTCCGGATGATCCGGTCGACCCGGGTCAGCGCGAGGATGCGGGCCACCCGCGGGGCGGGGTCCAGCAGGACCAGGTGCCGACCGGCGAGCCGGGCCCGCCGGTGCGTGCCGACCAGCACGCCGAGCCCGGTCGCGTCCAGCAACTCGACGCCGGTCAGGTCCACCACCAGCCGGCCCTGGCCGGCGTCGACCGCGGCGTGCAGGGCCTCCCGTGCCGCCGCGGCTCCGGAGACGTCGAGCCGGCCGTCGAGCGCGACGACGCACCCGGCTGGACAGTGGTCGCAAGCATGGCCGCCCCTCCCGGTACGCATCCTCAACGGTATATACGCACCAGGAGCCGGTCAGGTTGTGGCCGAAGGTCCAGCCGACAGTCGCTAGTCCTTCGGATAGTGGTAGTACCCGCGCCCGGTCTTGCGGCCCAGGTCGCCGGCGGCCACCATGCGCAGCAGCGACTCGGGCGGGAAGAACTTGTCGTCGGCCGTGTCGGTGTAGATGTTGCGCGCCGCGTGCACCAGCACGTCGATCCCGGTCAGGTCCATGGTCTGCAGCGGGCCCATCCGGTGACCGAAGCCGAGCCGGCAGGCGGTGTCCACGTCCTCGGCGGTGGCCACGCCGGACTCCACCAGCCGGGCCGCCTCCACCGACAGCGCCACGATCAGCCTGGTGGTGACGAACCCGGCCACGTCCCGGTTGACCACCACGCAGGTCTTGCCGATGCCCTCGGCGAACTCCCTTGCCCGGGCCAGCGTCGGGTCACTGGTCTTGAACCCGCGCACCAGCTCGCACAGCGGCATCATCGGCACCGGGGAGAAGAAGTGCGTGCCGACCACCGACTCCGGCCGGCTGGTCGCCGCCGCCAGCTGGGTGATCGGGATCGCGCTGGTGTTGGAGGCCAGCACCGCGTCGTCCCGGCAGAGCTTGTCCAGCGCCTCGAACACCTCGCGCTTGATGTCGACCGACTCGAACACCGCCTCGACCACGAGGTCCGCGTCCGCCGCCGCGTCCAGCTGGGTGGTGGTCCGGATCCGGCCGAGGCTCGCCTCGACCTGCTCGTCGGAGAGCTGGCCCTTGGCCGCGAACCGGCGGTAGGAGGCCTCGATCGCGGCCAGGCCACGAGCCAGCGCGTCGTCGGTCAGGTCGCGCAGCACCACCTGCCAGCCGGACTGGGCGGCGACCTGGGCGATGCCCGAGCCCATCAGACCGGCGCCGACGACAGCGAGCTTCTTCGCCACGCGCTCCTCCTCAGCTCGGTGGGCCTGCGCGGCCGACGATACGCGAGGCGGGCGCGAGGTCGCGCCGGGCGCGAGCGATGTGGACACTGGCAGGGTGCCCGTCGACGCCGGCAGCCTGCACTACGCGTTCGGCCCCACCGTGGCCGTCGTGGTGATCTGCCTGCTCAGCGTCCTGATGCGGTGGGTGTTCGGGTCGAGCCGGGCACGCGGCAGCCGGGCGGACCGCCGCGCCGGCCGGGGCGCCCGCCCGCCGGCCGGGTCCGGCGGCTACGGCCTGCTGCGCGCCGTCGCGTCGGTCGGCGCCCGCCCGGAGGGGGACGCGCTGCGCGCCCTGCTGTCCGAGGCGGGCATCCGTGCCACGGTCAGCGTTCGCCCGGACGGGCAGGTCGACGTGCTGGTGTTCCGCGAGGACGCGGACCGGGCCCGGGAGCTGATCGCTCGCCAGGGCGCCTAGGGTTGACCGGTGGCCGTGCACCTGACCCGCATCTACACGAAGACCGGGGACGACGGGACGACCGCGCTCGGCGACCTGAGCCGGGCCCGGAAGACCGACCCCCGGCTGGCGGCGTACGCGGATGTGGACGAGGCGAACTCGGCGATCGGGGTGGCGCTGGCGATAGGCGGGCTGCCCGAGCCGGTCCGAGCGCTGCTCACCCGCGTGCAGAACGACCTGTTCGACGTCGGCGCCGACCTGTGCAACCCGGTGCAGGACAGCGCTGCCCATGCGCCGCTGCGGGTGACCGACGGGGACGTCGAGCGGCTGGAGCGGGCGTGCGACGAGTACAACGCCCGGCTGCCGAAGCTGACCAGCTTCGTGCTGCCCGGCGGCACCCCCGGGGCAGCGCTGCTGCACGTGGCCAGGACGGTGACCCGGCGGGCGGAGCGCAGCGCCTGGCGGCTGATCGAGGCCGAGCCGGAGCGGACCAACCGGACCCCGGCGCGCTACCTGAACCGGCTGTCCGACCTGCTGTTCATCCTGGCCCGCAGCGCGAACCCGGACGGCGACGTGCTCTGGCGCCCGGGCGGGAGCCGGTAGGGCCTCAGCTCGCGGCGTAGCCGGGCACCGCGAAGCCCGGCGGCGCCGACTCCAGCCAGGACAGGAAGCCGGTCAGCGCCTCGGAGCTCATCGCCAGGTGCACCGGGCCGGTGCTGTCCCGGCACTCGACGATGACCGCGCCGGACTGCACCGCCCAGGACTCGGCTCCCTGCGGCAGCCGCTGCGCGACCACCTGCAGGCCGCGCCGGGACAGCGTGCGGGACGGCCGCAGGGTCAGCGCGAACACCCGGAACCACAGCAGGTCGTCCCCGGTGTAGCGGCCGATGCCCAGCGCCCAGCCGCGGCCCACCCGGCCGAGCCGCAGCCGCATGCTCATGTCGATCGCCCCGCTGCTGCCGAGCAGCCAGCGGCGGCGGACGGCGAGCGCGGCGAGCGCGAACGCGACGACGGCGAGCGCGACGGCGACGGCTTCGACGACCTGCATTGCCGCTCCCGAAGCCCCGCCCCGCCGCTACACAGCCTCGCCGGCCGCCCGCAGCCGGGACAGCGCGCGGTGCTCGGCCGCACGGGCGGCCGGATCGTCCTCGGCGGCGCTCCTCGCTCGTTCGAGCGCCTCCCGCGCCCGCGGGACGTCGATCTCCTCGGCCAGCTCGGCGAGCTCGGCGAGGATGGAGACGCCGTCCTCGGTTACCGAGAGGAACCCGCCGTGCACGGCGACCACCAGCTCGTCGCCGGCCTCCTGCTTGATCCGGACCACCCCGCCGTCGGCGAGCTGTCCCAGCAGGGGGGCGTGGCGCGGCAGCACGCCCAGCTCGCCCTCGGTGGTCCGTGCGATCACCATCGTGGCCTCGCCGGACCACAACAGCCGCTCGACCGCGACGAGTTCGACGTGCAGAGTGGCCACGCAGGGTCTCCTTCGTCACCTGGAGTTGCCGGAAGTGTAGCGAGCCCACCCGAACGGCCGACCACCCCCCAGCCGGTTGGAAACTCAACGCAGCTTCCCTACCCCCGCCCACGCCGGGCCGAACGTGATCGTCCTACGGCGGTCGCCGCCTCCACCCGCCACCCGCAGGCGCCGACGCCTCGTCGGGCACGGGGGGCGGGCGGGCGCGGAGCGCAGCCCGTCTACCTGTTGAGCTCGGCTGCTTTCTTTTCCACGTCGTCGATTCCGCCGACCAGGAGGAAGGCTTGCTCGGGGAGGTGGTCGAACTCTCCGCGGGCGATGGCGCGGAAGGCGGAGATGGTCTCCTCGAGGGGGACGAAGGACCCTTCCAGGCCGGTGAACTGTTTCGCGACGTACATGTTCTGGGAGAGGAAGCGTTGGATTCGGCGGGCCCGGCCCACCAGGATCTTGTCCTCCTCGGACAGTTCGTCGATGCCGAGGATGGCGATGATGTCCTGCAGGTCGGCGTACCGCTGGAGGATTCGCTGGACCTCGCGGGCGGCCTCGTAGTGTTCCTGGCCGATGTACTGGGGGTCCAGGATTCGGGAGGTGGAGTCGAGCGGGTCGACGGCGGGGTAGATGCCGATCTCGAAGATCTTGCGGGACAGGACGGTGGTCGCGTCGAGGTGCGCGAACGTGGTGTGCGGCGCCGGGTCGGTGATGTCGTCGGCCGGGACGTAGATCGCTTGGATCGAGGTGATCGAGTGGCCCTTGGTCGAGGTGATCCGCTCCTGCAGCTCGCCCATCTCGTCGGCCAGGGTGGGCTGGTAGCCCACGGCGGAGGGCATCCGACCGAGCAATGTGGACACTTCGGAGCCGGCCTGGGTGAAGCGGAAGATGTTGTCGATGAAGAGGAGCACGTCCTGCTTCTGCACGTCCCGGAAGTACTCGGCCATGGTCAGCGCGGACAGGCCGACCCGCAGCCGGGTGCCCGGCGGCTCGTCCATCTGACCGAACACCAGCGCGGTGTCGCGGATGACGCCGGACTCGGTCATCTCCAGGAACAGGTCGTTGCCCTCGCGGGTGCGCTCGCCGACGCCGCCGAACACCGACACGCCGCCGAAGTCCTTCGCCACCCGGGTGATCATCTCGAGGATGAGCACCGTCTTGCCGACCCCGGCGCCGCCGAACAGGCCGATCTTGCCGCCGAGCACGTACGGGGTGAGCAGGTCGATGACCTTGATGCCGGTGGTGAACATCTCGGTCTTGCCCTCGAGCTGGTCGAACGGCGGCGAGGGCCGGTGGATCGGCCAGAGGTCGCCGGTCGGCCGGAAGTCGGGGTCGTCCAGGCAGTGCCCGAGCGCGTTGAACACGTGCCCCTTGACCTGGTCGCCGACCGGCACCGAGATCGGCCCGCCGGTGTCGGCCACCGGCGCGCCACGGACTACTCCGTCGGTGGGCTGCATGGCGATCGCCCGGACCAGGTTGTCCCCGATGTGCTGGGCGACCTCGAGGGTGAGCTGCTTGTTCAGCGCCGCGTTCTCGCCGACCTCGCCCAGGTCGACGTCCACGTGCAGGGCGTTGAACAGCTCCGGCATCTCGTCCCGGGCGAACTCGGCGTCGACGACGGGTCCGATCACCCGGACGACGCGGCCGGTCGCGGTGCTCTCGCGGGTCTCGCGGGTCGCGGTCATCAGCGTTCACTCCCCTGCTTCGCGAGCGCGTCGGCGCCACCGACGATCTCGCTGATCTCCTGGGTGATCTCCGCCTGGCGGGCCTGGTTGGCCTCCCGGGTCAAGGTGTTGATGAGGTCCTCGGCGTTGTCGCTGGCGGCCTTCATCGCGCGCCGGCGGGACGCCGACTCCGAGGCCGCCGACTCCAGCAGCGCGGCGTAGATGCGCGTCTTGACGTACTGCGGCAGCAGCGCGTCCAGTAGCTCCTCCGGGTCGGGTTCGAACTCGTAGGCCGGCAGGTATCCCTCCGGCGGCTCCTCCTCGGTCTCCTCGACCACCATCGGGGCGATCCGCCTGGCCACCGGGACCTGGGTGAGCATCGACCGGAACTCGGTGTAGACGATGTGGATCTCGTCGACGCCGACGACGCCGTGCTCGTCCGGCTCCGCCTCACCCTCGGTGGTCTCGCTGAGGAACGACCGCACCAGGATCTCGCCGACCTCGCGGGCGTTGACGAAGCCGGGCTGCTCGGAGAAACCGGTCCACTGCCGGGCCATCGGCCGCCGGCGGAACCGGTAGTAGCCGGCGCCCTTGCGGCCGATCACGTACCGCACCGGCTCCTTCCCCTCGTCCCGCAGCAGCGCCATCAGCTCGCCGGCGGTGCGCAGCACGTTCGCGCTGTAGGCGCCGGCCAGGCCGCGGTCGCTGGTCACCACCAGCACCGCCGCCCGCCTCGACTCGGGCCGCTCGACCAGCAGCGGGTGGTCGGTGTTGGAGTTCGAGGCCAGCGCCGTCAGCACCCGGGTGATCTCCCGCGCGTACGGCTGGGACGCCTCCACCCGCTGCTGCGCCTTGGCGATCCGGGAGGTGGCCACCAGTTCCATCGCCTTGGTGGTCTTCCGGATCCCCGAGATCGCCCGGATCCGGCGGCGGTAGACGCGTAGCTGGGCGCCCATCGCTACTACTCGCCGCGCCGCTCGCCGGCCGCGGTGACCGGTGGCTTGGTGTATCGGGTGACTCTCTCCCGGCCGACCTCGTCAGCCTCCATCGGCCTCGGCTCGGCCTCCTTGATCAACGGCTCGCCGCCGGCGACCTGGAACTGGTTCTTGAACGCCGCGATCGCGCGCTTCAGCTGCTCGACGGTGTCGTCCTCGAGCTTGCCGGTCTGCAGGATGGCGTCGTAGATGCCCCGGTGCTCACGGCCGACGTAGTCCAGGAACTCCGCCTCGAACCGGCGGATGTCCGGCACCGGCACGATGTCCAGCTCGCCGGTGATGCCAGCCCACAGCGAGACGACCTGCCGCTCCACGGGGTAGGGCGAGTACTGCGGCTGCTTGAGCAGCTCGACCATGCGCGCGCCGCGGGCCAGCTGGTCCTGCGACGCCTTGTCCAGGTCGGACCCGAACGCGGCGAACGCCTCCAGCTCCCGGAACTGGGCCAGGTCGATACGCAGCCGGCCGGCGACCGACCGCATGGCCCGGACCTGGGCGTTTCCGCCTACCCGGGAGACCGAGGTGCCGACGTTGATGGCCGGGCGGACACCGGAGTTGAACAGCCCGGTCTCCAGGAAGATCTGCCCATCGGTGATCGAGATGACGTTCGTCGGGATGTACGCCGAGATGTCGTTGCCCTTGGTCTCGATGATCGGTAGGCCGGTCAGCGACCCGCCGCCAAGCTCGTCGGACAGCTTCGCGCACCGCTCCAGCAGCCGGGAGTGCAGATAGAAGACGTCGCCGGGGTAGGCCTCCCGGCCCGGCGGGCGGCGCAGCAGCAACGAGATCGACCGGTACGACTCGGCCTGCTTGGACAGGTCGTCGAAGACGATCAGCACGTGGTTGCCCGCGTACATCCAGTGCTGGGCGATCGCCGAGCCGGTGTACGGAGCGACGTACTTGAAGCCGGCCGCGTCGGAGGCCGGCGCGGCGACGATCGTCGTGTACTCCATCGCGCCGGCCTCCTCGAGCACCGACTTGGTCTGGGCGATGGTGCTGCCCTTCTGCCCGACCGCGACGTACACGCAGCGCACCTGCTTGACCGGGTCGCCGGTGGCCCAGTTGTCCCGCTGGTTGATGATCGTGTCGATGGCGATCGTGGTCTTGCCGGTCTGCCGGTCGCCGATGATCAGCTGCCGCTGGCCGCGGCCGATCGGGGTCATCGCGTCGATCGCCTTGATGCCGGTCTGCAGCGGCTCCTTCACCGGCTGGCGCTGCACCACCGAGGGCGCCTGCAGCTCGAGCGCCCTCCGCTCGGACGTGTCCACCTCGCCTCGCCCGTCGATCGGCTGGCCCAGCGCGTTCACCGTGCGGCCCAGGAACGCGTCGCCGACCGGCACCGAGAGGATGTCGCCGGTCCGGCGGACCGGCTGCCCCTCCTCGATGTGCGAGAAGTCGCCGAGCAGGACGACGCCGATCTGGCGGATGTCGAGGTTCAGCGCGATGCCGAGCAGGCCGCCCTCGAACTCCAGCAGCTCGTTCGTCATCGCCGACGGCAGGCCCTCGACCAGGGCAATCCCGTCGTAGGTCTCGACGACGGTGCCGACCTCCTCCCGGCTGACCTCGGGTGAGTAGGAGGAGACGTAGTTCTCGATCGCAGTCCGGATCTCCTCGGGGGAGATCGTCAGCTCCGCCATCTGCCTGTCCCTGCTCTCGCTCGTCGTTCTCGGTCTGCTTGCCGGTCGCCGGTCAGCCGGTCAACCGCTGCCGCGCCTCGTCCAGCCGGGCGGCGAGGCTGCCGTCGATCACCTCGTCGTTGACCTGGATGACCATCCCGCCGACCACGTCCGGGTCCACGTCGACCTGCACGCCGACGACCCGACCGTAGATCCGGGTGAGCACCGCCGCCAGCCTCGATTCCTGCTCGGCGGTGAGCGGCACGGCCGCCCGGACATAGGCCACGTACCGCTCCCGGCGGTCGGCGGCCAGCTGGACCAGCTCCTCGATGACCCGTTCCAGGGTGCGGCCGCGTGGCGCGGCCACGGTCTGTGCGAGCAGCCGCCGGGTGGTCAGGTTGACCTTGCCGTCGATCAGCGTGTCGAGCAGCTCGACCCGGCGGTCGGCGGGCACCCGCACGTCCGCGAGCAGCGCCCGCAGCCGCGGCTGGGCATCCAGGATCCGGCCGAACCGGAACAGCTCGTCCTCGACCTCGTCCAGCGTCCCGCTGCGCTCGGCCACCCCGAACGACGCCTGCCAGGCGACCGCCTCGACCGAGTCGGCCAGGTCCACCGGCTGAGACCAGTGCGCGCGGACCATCTCCCGGAGCAGGTCGAGGGTGCGCGGGTCGAGCCGGTCGCCGAGCACCTGGTCGAGCAGGCCGACCCGGCGGTCCGGCTGGGCGGCCGGGTCGGACAGCGCCCGGCGCAGCAGTGGCTGCCGGTCCAGCAGCCCGACCGTGGCGAACAGCTCGTCGGCCACCGTGCCGATGTCCACCGCGCTGGCCCGGTCGATGAACGCGTCCAGCCGGTCCCGCGCCGCGGCCAGCGATTCCCGGCTCGCGACGTGCATCAGGACCGCCGCCCCCGGCGCCCTGAGCCGCCCTCACCCGGGCCGCCGCCACCTGGGCCGCGGTCGGTCGAGCCGCCGTCGGTGTCCCCGCCCGAGCCGCCGCGCCGGGACCTGCCCCGGCCGCCGCCGGTCCCGCTACCGCCGCCCGCCGCGGAGCCGCCCACCCCGGATGCGCTCTCCCCCGACCCGGCCGGTCCGGACCCGGTCTGGCCGGCGGCGGCCGGCCGGCCGCCGCCACCACCGGTCGGAGCACCCACCGGCGCGCGGGCCGACATCCCCTCCAGCTCGCCCAGGAACCGGTCCACGGTCCCGCGCTGCCGCGCCTCGTCGGCCATCGACTCGCCGACGATCCGCCCAGCCAGGTCGACCGCCAGCGAGCCGATCTCGGTGCGCAGCTCGCGGACGATCTGCTGGCGCTGGGCGGCCAGCATCTCCTCGCCCCGCTGCACGATCCGGGCCTGCTCGGCCTGCGCCGCCGCGCGCATCTCGTCGGTGATGCGCTGCGCCTCGGCCCGGGCCCTGTCCCGGATCTGGGCGGCCTCGCTACGCGCCTCGGCCAGCTGCTGGCGGTACTGCTCGAGCAGCCGCTGCGCCTCGGCCTGGGCCTCCTCGGCGCGCCGGATGCCGCCCTCGATGGCCTCCCGGCGGGCCTGGAAGGTCTGCTCCATCCGCGGGAAGACGTACCGCATCAAGGCGTAGGCCAGGACCGCGAACGAGATCAGCCCGAGGATGATCTCGCTGAGCGGCGGCAGGATCGGGTTCTGTTCCCCCTCGGCGGCCAGGTAGAGCAGCATGCCGGCACCCGCCTTCTAGCTGAAGATGAACGGTACGACGAAGCCGATCAGCGCCAGCGCCTCGGACAGCGCGAAGCCGACGAACAGGTAGGTGCGGGTGAGGCCGGCGGACTCGGGCTGGCGGGCGGTCGCCTGGATGTAGGCGGAGAACACGATCCCGACGCCGATCCCGGGGCCGATCGCCGCAAGGCCGTACCCGACGGCCCCGAGGTTGCCACTCACTCCGTTTGCGGCGGCGAGGATGGACATGGATGACGCTCCTTCGGTGGGTCGCGTGACACGCACGCGAGTGACAGGAAACGGCGGTCCTCAGTGCGCCTCTTCCAGGGCACCGGCGATGTAGGTGGACGTCAGAATGGTGAACACGTACGCCTGCAGGACCTCGACCAGCAGTTCGAAGAACGTCATGACGATCGCCATCAGCCCGGACACCACTCCGAACGGCGCCGAGAGGTTTCCCACGGTGATCAGGTAGGCGGCGCCGAGCGTGAAGACCAGCAGCAGCAGGTGGCCGGCGAACATGTTCGCGAACAACCGGACCGCCAGCGTGAACGGCCTGACCAGCAGCGTCGAGAAGACCTCGATCGGGGTGACGAGGATGTACATCGGCTTCGGCACGCCAGGCATGAAGAGGATACTCTTGAAGTACTTGCGAAAGCCGTGCCGTCTGATGCCCACCCAGTTGAAGATGATCCACGAGATGATGGCCAGGACGGCCGGCAGCGCGATCTTGGAGGTGGGCGCGATCTGCGCCAGCGGGACGATGCCCAGCACGTTGTTGCCGAGGATGAACAGGAACAGCGTGGCCAGGTAGGGCGCGAACCGCAGCCCCTCGCGGCCGATCACCTCGCGGGCGATCCCGTCACGGACGAACGAGTACGCCGACTCACCTAGCCACTGCAGCCGGCCGGGGACGAGTTGCGGGTTGCGGACCGCCGCGACGAGCACAAAGAGTATCGCCGCGGTTACGATCCAGGAGAGAACCATGATCCGGGTGACCTGGAAGTCGATGCCCGCCACGGTGAACTCGAAGAGCGGTTTCGGGTAGAAGGCTGAGACGCCGGGCGCGCAGAACCCGGAATCGCCCGGGTCGCACGGGGCGGCGAGGATCCCCAACTCGGCCCCCTCTCCGTCGCTCGACGCCCGCCGAGTGGGGCGTCACCTGCCGTACTTCACGACAATCAGGTAGATCGCACCGGCCACTCCGACGATCAGCCCGATCGGCAGGAAGGCCCGGGTGGACAGCCATCGGTCGACCAGCCAACCGATGCCACCCCACACGAGCATGCCCGCGATCAGGGTGCCGAGAACCGCCCAGCCTGCCCCTGCGCCGGGAGACTCACCGGGCTGCCGTCCCTCGGTCATGGCACGCCGTACGTTATCAGTCCAGGTCGGCCGCGCACGAAACCGACCCCCTCGAAGAGTCGGCAAAGCTCCGGTCAAACCTCAAGGGTCCACATAGTACAGCCGGGCGGTCCATACCCGGCGGACGTGGACCGCGGTCCAGGCCACCGTGCCGCCGATCACCGACCAGGCCAGCGCGGGCGCGTCCAGGGCCGCCGAGTCTCGCACGCTCACCAGCAGCACGCCGAGCAGCACGATCTTGGTGACGTAGGCGGTGAGCGCCACCGGCAGGGTCAGCGCGTCGGCGATCCGGCCGGCCCAGGCGACCGCGACCGCGCTGGCCGAGAAGAAGGTGGCCACGATGGCCAGTCCGGCGAGGACCCAGAGCGCTCCCCGCGCGTCCCGCAGCAGCCACACCGTCGGGACGGCGACCGCGGCGAGGGCGGCGCTGACCAGCAGGCCGGAGCGCAGGTGCCCGAGATCCCAGCCGGCGCGGGGCGGTGCGGCCATGCCCGCGCCGCTATCCGGCTGGCCGGCGCGCCGCGCGCAGCCGGGGCACGTTGGACACCAGCAGCGCGACCGCGGCCAGCCCGGCCACCGCGGACAGGACGGTGAGCGAGTTGTTCGTGATCGCCATCGCCACCCCGCCGGAGGCCAGCAGCGCCGACCAGAAATAGATGATCAGCACCGCCCGCCGGTGCGAGTGGCCGATCTCCAGCAGTCGGTGGTGCAGGTGCATCTTGTCCGGGGCGAACGGGGAGCGGCCGGCCTTGACCCGACGGACCACCGCGAGCAGCAGGTCGACCAGCGGCACCGCCAGCACCACGAGCGGGATGAGCAGCGGGATCAGCAGCGGCAGCGAGCCGACGACGGTGCCGAAGCTCTGCGGGTCGGCGCTGGTCGAGGCGGTGATCGCGGACGCGGCGAGCATCAGCCCGGCCAGCATCGACCCGGAGTCGCCCATGAAGATCCGGGCCGGGGAGAAGTTGTGCGGCAGGAAGCCGACGCACGCGCCGGCCAGCACCGCCGATATCAGGGTCGGTGCGAACGCGACGTCGTCGTAGCCGACCTTGCCCAGGTGGTACGAGTAGGCGAAGAACGCCACCGCGCCGATCGCCGACACCCCGGCGGCGAGCCCGTCCAGCCCGTCGATGAAGTTCATCGCGTTGATGGTCAGCAGGCAGATCAGGACGGTGACGCCGACCGAGTCGTTCCGGGCGAACGACAGCGTGCCGATCCGGCCGATCGGCAGGAACACCTGCAGCAGCTGCACGCCCAGCAGCACCATCACCCCGGCGGCGAACACCTGCCCGGCGAGCTTGGTCAGCGAGTCCAGCTCCCACCGGTCGTCCACCACGCCGAGCAGGCAGATGATCCCGCCGGCGACGAGGACCGCCGAGGTCTCCGAGCCGTGCCGGTAGGTGCGTTGCAGGGTCGGCATCAGGTGCGCGACGAGCAGCGCCGCGGCGACCCCGCCGTACATGGCGACGCCGCCGAGCCGGGGAGTCGGGATGGCGTGCACGTCCCGGTCGCGCGGCTGGGCCACCGCTCCCCAGCGCAGCGCGACCAGCCGTACCACCGGGGTGAGCAGGAACGTCACCGCCGCCGCGATGCAGAAGACGAGCGCGTACTCGCGCACTGCGGGGTCCCGCCCCCGGTGTCCGCGACCTCAGGGCCGGGGGTAGGCGGGGTGGGCCTGTACCAGTGCCTGGACGCCCGCGGCCACCTCCGCGGTCGCCGCGCCCTCGCCATCCCGCACCGCCCGGCCGATCAGCGAGGCGATCTCCTTCATGTCGCCCTGCGCCATGCCCTGCGTGGTGACCGCCGGGGTGCCCACCCGGATGCCGGAGGCCACCGCCGGCGGCTGCGGGTCGAACGGGATCGCGTTCTTGTTCAGGGTTATCCGGGCCGCGTCGGCGCGCGCCTCGGCCTCCTTGCCGGTCACGTCCAGCTCGCGCAGGTCGATCAGGGCGAGGTGGGTGTCGGTGCCGCCGGAGACCGGCCGCATCCCCTCGCCGGCCAGCCCCTCGGCCAGTGCCTGGCAGTTCGCGATGACCTGCCGCGCGTACGCCTGGTACTCCGGCTGCAGGCACTCCTTCAGCGCCACCGCCTTCGCGGCGACCGCGTGCATCAGCGGACCGCCCTGGGTGAACGGGAACACCGCCTTGTCGATCGCCTTGGCCATCTCCTCGGTGCACACGATCATGCCGCCGCGCGGGCCGCGCAGCACCTTGTGGGTGGTGAAGGTGACCACGTCCGCGTGCGGCACCGGGGACGGGATCGCCTTGCCGGCGACCAGCCCGATGAAGTGCGCGGCGTCGACCACGAGCCGGGCACCCACCTCGTCCGCAATGGACCGGAACGCGGCGAAGTCGATGAGCCGGGAGTACGCGGTCGCGCCGCAGATGATCATCTTCGGCCGGTGCTCCAGGGCCTGGTCGCGCACCGCGTCGTAGTCGATCAGTTCGGTGCGCTCGTCCACCCCGTAGGAGACGGTGTTGAACCACCGGCCGGAGAAGTTGACCTTCGAGCCGTGGGTCAGGTGGCCGCCGTGCGGCAGCGACATGGCCAGCACGGTGTCGCCGGGCTGGCAGATCGCCGCGTACGCGGCCAGGTTGGCGCTGGCCCCGGAGTGCGGCTGCAGGTTCGCGTGGTCGGCGCCGAACAGCTCCTTGGCCCGGGCGATGCCGATCTCCTCGGCCAGGTCGACCTGCTGGCAGCCACCGTAGTAGCGGCGGCGCGGGTAGCCCTCGGCGTACTTGTTCGACAGCGTGCTGCCCAGCGCGGCCAGTACGGCCGGCGAGGTGAAGTTCTCGCTGGCGATCAGCTGCAGCCCGCTGCGCAGCCGCTCCAGCTCACCGAGCACGACACCGGCGATCTCCGGGTCCTGCCTGGACAGAGCGTCGAAGTCGGGCCCCCAGAACGGCCCCCCTGCCGACGTGCTTGTCATCGCGGTGCTCCTCGGCGCGCTCGGCTGCGGCTCCACTGTACGGCCCAGTCTGGCCAGTGAACCCTATCCCGCGCCGGCCGCCGGACCGGGGCGGGCCCGGCCAGCAGGTCGAGCAGAGCGTCCACATGGAACGCCGTCTGCTCGACCATGTCCCGCTGGGCGATGTCGTTGTCGGTCGGGTCGGCTAGGTCGTAGGCGTCGGTCACGTACGGCTCGTTCGGGTCGCGTCGGGCCTCGCGCACGGCGCCGGCCGCCCGGACCAGCGATCGCAGTCTGGCCGCGATGCCGCCTCCGGCCGTCCCGTCCAGCCCGGCCATCGGTGCGAACCCGGCCGCGCCGGCGAGCCCGGTCGGGCCGGCCAGCGCGGCGGCGCCGGGCAGCCCGGGCACGGGCAGCCCTGCCGGGCCTGTCGGGTCTCCCGGGTGGGCCGGGCCTCCCGGGTGGGCCGGGCCTCCCGGTTTGGCGGGGTCTCCCGGTTTGGCCGGGTCTCCCGGTTTGGCCGGGTCTCCCGGGTCCGCCGGGGGCAGTGTCGCCGGGTCGACCTCCTCCAGCAGCCGGGCCAGCTCACCCAGGGTGAAAGTGCGGTACCGGGCGGCGATCTGCAGCCGCCAGACGCCGCGGACGTGCTCGGCGGCCGCTCCGATCACCAGGTCGGCGGCGACCACCGCCTCCCGGCGCAGCGGGGTCGAGCGGGCGGCGGCCAGCTCCGCCTCGGCCACGCCGTGAGCGCGCAGCGCCTTGGCCGTGCCCGGCTCGACCGGCCGGCCGTCGCTGGCCCAGATGCCCGCGCTGGTCACCTCGATCGCCCGAGCCGCCCGCTCGCCCAGCCGGCGCCGCAGCCCGGCCCGAAGCAGCAGCTCGGCGGCGGGGGACCGACAGACGTTCGCGGTGCAGACGCAGAGGACGCTGGCGGGGGTGGCCGGCACTCGGACCAGGTTACGCGAAGGTCTCGGGCTCGGCCTGTCGCCAAGCGACAGGGCCTACCCGGGCTCGATGCCGGCGACCACCTCGCGCAGCGTGTCCAGACCGACCGCACCGGCCCGGAGCAGCCGCGGCACCGGCCCGGTGACGTCCACGATCGTGGACGGCGCCGGGTCGCCGGAGGGCCCGGCGTCCAGGTACACCGAGACCGCGTAGCCAAGCTGCTCGCGCGCCTCGGCGGCGCTGGTCGCCGGCGGCCGCCCGGACCGGTTCGCGCTGGACACCGCCATCGGGCCGATCTCGCCCAGCAGCTCCAGCGCCACCGGGTGCAGCGGCATCCGGACCGCGACGGTGCCCCTGGCGTCGCCGAGGTCCCAGGCCAGCGACGGCGCGTGCTCGACCACCAGCGTCAACGCACCCGGCCAGAACGCCTCCACCAGGTCCCGGACCGTCGGCGGCACATACCCGGCCAGCCCGTCCAGCGCTCGCCACGAACCAACCAGCACCGGCACCGGCATGTCCCGGCCGCGGCCCTTCGCCGCGAGCAGCGCGCTCACCGCCGCCGGGGTGAACGCGTCCGCGCCTACCCCGTACACGGTGTCGGTCGGCAGCACGACCAGCTCGCCGCGCCGCACCGCGGCCGCCGCCGCGGCCAGGCCGTCGACCCGCTCGGCCGGATCGGCGGTGTGGTAGCTGACGCTCACCTCGGAATCGTCGCACCCCGGCAGGTCGGGTCCGGGACGCGGTCCGGTCGGCTGCGCCGGGCGGTGCTGAACCGGGGGCGGCCGGCCAGGTCGGGGTGGTCGGCCACGTCTGTCCACTCGGGCCGGTGGAACAGCGCGGGCGCGGAACGGCCCTGCAGGTCGGCATGCTCGACGGCGACCGCGCCGCCGGAGCGGAGCAGCCGGGCGGCGGTGCGCTCGACGTGCCGGACCAGGTCGAGTCCGTCCGGGCCGCCCCAGAGCGCGGCCGGCGGGTCGTGCTCGGCGACCTCTGGCTCGACCGCGGCGCCGTCCGGGATGTACGGGGGGTTCGCGATGACCAGGTCGACGGAGCCGGCGAGGTCGGCCAGCAGGGTCGGGTCGGTGACGTCGCCGCGGTGCAGGGTCACCGGTTGGTCGCCGGCGGCGGCCCGGGCCTCGGCGTTGCGCCGGGCCCAGGCCAGCGCGAGCGGGTCGTTGTCCACCGCGTGCACCCGGGGTCGGCTGGGCAGCTCGTTCGCCAGCGCGAGCGCGAGCGCCCCGGAGCCGGCGCACAGGTCGACGACGAGTGGGGCCCGCGTCCCGGCGAGCGCGGCCAGCGCCCAGTCGACCAGCACCTCGGTCTCCGGCCTCGGCACGAACACCCCGGGGCCGACGGCCAGGTCCAGCCGGCGGAAACCGGCGACCCCGGTCAGGTGCTGCAGCGGCACCCGGTGCGTGCGCTGGCCGACCAGGTCGGCGTACCGGGCCTGCTGCTCGGCCGAGGGCGGCCCGGCCATCGCGAGCCGTGCCGCCGGCAGGCTCAGGACGTGCGCGGCCAGGGCCTGCGCGTCGTGCCTCGGGCTGGGCACCCCCGCGGCGGCCAGGGTGGCCGTCGCCGCGCGCATCATCCGCGCCAGGGCATGCCCGGCCGGAGCGGGCGCGGTCCCGGCCGCACGACCCTCGGCGCCGCGGCGGGTCACCGGCGCTCGGCGCCGGGCTGCGCGCGCCGCCCAGTCGACCGGCCGGGTCCCCGCGTCACCGGACCGTCTCGCCGGCGAGCAGCGCCTCGTTGTCCGCCCGGACCAGCGCGTCGATCACGCCGTCCAGCTCGCCGCCCAGGACCTGGTCGAGGTTGTACGCCTTGTACCCGACCCGGTGGTCGGAGATCCGGTTCTCCGGGAAGTTGTAGGTGCGCACCCGCTCGCTGCGGTCCACCGTGCGGACCTGGCTGCGCCGTGCGTCGGCCGCCTCCCGGTCGGCCTCGTCCTGCGCCATGGCCAGCAGCCGGGCGCGGAGCACCCGCAGCGCCGCCTCCTTGTTCTGCAGCTGGCTCTTCTCGTTCTGCATGGACACCACGGTGCCGGTCGGCAGGTGGGTGATCCGGACCGCGGAGTCGGTGGTGTTCACGCTCTGCCCGCCCGGGCCGGAGGACCGGTACACGTCGATCCGCAGGTCGTTCGGGTCGATCTGGACGTCGACGTCCGCGGCCTCCGGGAGCACCAGCACCCCGGCGGCCGAGGTGTGGATCCGGCCCTGCGACTCGGTGACCGGAACCCGCTGCACCCGGTGCACGCCGCCCTCGTACTTCAGCCGCCGCCACACCCCGGCGTCCGGCCGGCCGCGGACGGCGACCGTGACGTCCCGGTACCCGCCCAGGTCGCTCTGCTCGGCGTCCAGCACCTCCGCCTTCCAGCCCTGCCGCTCGGCGTACCGGAGGTACATGCGCAGCAGGTCGCCGGCGAACAGCGCCGACTCCTCTCCCCCCTCCCCCGCCTTGACCTGCAGGATCACGTCCTTGCCGTCGTTCGGGTCGCGCGGCAGCAGCAGCTCGCGCAGCCGCTGCCCGAGCTGGTCGACCCGGCCGGCGAGCACCTCGGCCTCGGCGGCGAACGAGGCGTCCTCGCCGGACAGCTCGCGGGCGGTGGCCAGGTCGGCCCGGGCCGCGTCCAGCTCGCGCACGGTCGCGACGACGGGCGTGAGCTCCGCGTACCGGCGGCCCAGCCGGCGGGCCCTGGACTGGTCGGCGTGCACCGCCGGGTCGGCGAGCTGCGCCTCCAGGTCCGCGTGCTCGGCGAGCAGCGCCGGCAGCCGGTCCGGAGTGCTGGTCATGCGGGTCTCCTCCTGCGCCGATCCTGACGTTGTGGCCACGTCCCGCGGCGTGTCGGCTGCCACCACGTCAAGATCGGCGCGACGGGTGGCGCGAAAACGGCGCCCGACCCCTGGGACCCAGGGGCGGGCGCCGTCTGCCGAGCTACTTGGTGCCGGACTTCTGCCGCTTGCCGTACCGGCGCTCGAACCGCTCGACCCGGCCGCCGACGTCCAGGATCTTCTGCTTGCCGGTGTAGAACGGGTGGCACTGCGAGCACACATCGGCGTGGATCACGCCGTTCTTCGCGGTGCTGCGGGTGGTGAACGTGTTCCCGCAGGAGCAGGTCACGGTCGTCACCACGTAGTCCGGGTGGATGCCAGACTTCACGATGGGTCCTCTCTACTGGGCCGCCGGGTCGCCGCGCCGATGTCGGCGGGCGTGAACCGGAGCCGGGACGTGGATCAGTGTGCCAGACCTGGCGCACCGCCTTCGAAACGCCAATGCGCCCGGCCGGTATTCCTCTATTCCTCAGTCTCCGACGGTGGTCTTCTGGATCTGCATGAGGAACTCGACGTTCGTCCTGGTCTGCTTGATCTTGTCGAGCAGCAGGTCGAGCGCCTGCTGCGGGTCCAGGGCGTGCAGCACCCGGCGCAGCTTGTGCACGATCGCGAGCTCGTCCGGGGCGAGCAGGATCTCCTCCTTGCGGGTGCCGGACGCGTCCACGTCGATGGCCGGGAACACCCGCTTGTCGGCGATCTTGCGGTCCAGCTTGAGCTCGGCGTTGCCGGTGCCCTTGAACTCCTCGAAGATCACGGTGTCCATCACCGACCCGGTCTCCACCAGCGCGGTGGCCAGGATGGTCAGCGATCCGCCGTGCTCGATGTTGCGGGCCGCGCCGAGGAACCGCTTCGGCGGGTAGAGCGCGGTCGAGTCGACGCCGCCGGACAGGATCCGGCCGGACGCCGGGGCGGCCAGGTTGTACGCCCGGCCCAGCCGGGTGATCGAGTCGAGCAGCACGACCACGTCGTGGCCCAGCTCGACCAGCCGCTTCGCCCGCTCGATGGACAGCTCGGCGACCGTCGTGTGGTCCTGCGGAGGCCGGTCGAACGTGCTCGCGATCACCTCGCCCTTCACCGACCGCTGCATGTCGGTGACCTCCTCCGGCCGCTCGTCGACGAGCACGACCATGAGGTGGCACTCCGGGTTGTTCCGGGTGATCGCGTTCGCGACCGCCTGCAGCACCATCGTCTTGCCGGCCTTCGGCGGGCTGACGATCAGCGCCCGCTGGCCCTTGCCGATCGGCATCACCAGGTCGATGACCCGGGTGGTGAGCAGGTGCGGCTCGGTCTCCAGGCGCAGCCGCTCCTGCGGGTAGAGCGGGGTGAGCTTGGTGAACTCCGGCCGGGTCTTCGCCTGCTCCGGGTCCACCCCGTTGATCGTGTCGAGCCGGACCAGCGCGTTGTACTTGTCCCGGCGCTCGCCCTCGCGCGGCTGCCGGACCGCTCCGGTGACCGCGTCGCCGCGGCGCAGGCCGTACCGGCGGACCTGGGCGAGGGAGACGTAGACGTCGTTGGGCCCGGTCAGGTAGCCGGAGGTCCGGACGAACGCGTAGTTGTCCAGGATGTCCAGGATGCCGGCGACCGGCAGCAGGACGTCGTCCTCGGCGATCACCGGCTCGGCGGCCTCGGAGCCGCCGAACCGCTCGCCACGGCCGCGGCGCCGGTCCCGGAACCGGGGGCGCCGCCGCCGGCCGCTGCTGTCGTAGCCGTCGTCGTCGCGGTCGCCCTGGTCGGAGCGGTCGGAGCGGTCGGAACGGTCGGAGCGGTCGCCTTGGGCGGCCCGCTCGCCCCGGTCGCCGCTCTGGGCAGCCCGGTCGCCGCGGTCGGGCCGGTCCTGCCGGTCGGCGCGGTCGCCGCGGTCGGCGCGGTCCTGCCGGTCGGCGCGGTCCTGCCGGTCGCCGGTCTGGGCGGCCCGCTCGCCGCGGTCCTGCCGGTCGCCGCGCTCGGCGCGGTCCTGCCGGTCGCCGCGGTCGGGGCGGTCGCCGCGGTCCTGTCGGTCGCCCCGGTCCTGGCGCTCGCCGCGCTCGGCGCGGTCCGGGCGGTCGCCGCGCTCGCCGTTGACCCGGTCGGCGCGGTCCCGGCGGCGTTCGCCCGGACCGCCTTCCGGACGGTCGGTGCGCGCCCGGTCGCCCTGACCGGTACGAGCGTCCTGGTCGGCGACGGTGGTCCCGGCGCCGCTCGGGGTAGTGGTTGTGCTGGTGTCGGTGATCATGCCTCCCTCAGCCGTGGGGCCGGTGGGCTCGATAGTGGTGATCATGTCTCCGTCCGACGCGTCGCCAGACGAGGCCGGTAGCCCCGATGGCTCGCTGTGCGGTGGTGTGGTGGCCGGCCGGGTGGCGGCGCGCCGCTGGCGCGCTTCGCGGCCGGCGGTCGGCGCGGACTCGGCCCGCGCGTCGGCGTCGGTGCGGTCGGCTGGCCTGTCGTCCTGCTTGCTCTCGGGGCGGGCGGTCGGCTCGGCCGTCGCAGCCGGTCGGTCCTCCGCCCGGGGCTGGTCGGGGCTGGCCGGCGCCGTGCCGGCGGGCCCTGTGCCGGCCGGGACGTCCCGGTCGACGGGTGGGGTGCGCGGGGTGGGTGATTCACCCGCCCGCGCGCGGGACTGGGCCGACTGCTCTTCCGTCGTACCCCCATGTAGCGGCAACTGTTCTGGGCCTTCGGCCGATCTCGCGGCTGCCGGGTCGGTCTGGCCGGCGCCGCCGTTCGCGCCCTGCCGCGCCTCGATCGCGGCGACCAGGTCGCCCTTGCGCATCCGTGCGGTACCGGTGATGCCCAGGCTCGAGGCGAGCGCCTGGAGTTCCGGGAGGAGCATGCCGGACAGGCCGGCCCCGCGCCGACGCGGGCGGGACTGCTCCAAGTCCGAGCTCGGTGTGCTGTTCTCGCCCTGACCCGGGTTGGTGGTCAGGAACTCCGTGGTGTCGCTCACGGGCGTGTCCTTCCAGGGACGGCCGGTGCGGGGACGCGCGGCCTGTTGGAGCGACCGGCCAAAACTGGCCGGGGTAGGTCCGCCGGACGGCGGATGGTTAGCGAGCAGCCCTGGGCGCATTCCCTACCCGGCCGTGCTTCACCCGGGATCACGGGCCGAGCACAGCGCTCCGGATCCGGAGGACGGGAGACGCGGGATGTCGTCGCGTGACATGACGCAACGCTTCGAACAACCCCGCGGAGAGCGCACCCTCGGGCGGCTGGTGAGGGGAGCGTAGACGCTCTGCTACGTCAGCGGCAACAACGAGACGCATCGGCGTGTTCCCGAGGTCACGATTTGCGCCTCCAAACGCGGCGAACCGGGCCACGACCCCAGCCGCCACTGTGGCGGCTGCGTCCTTGCTTCTTGGAGGTTAGGCTCCTTAGCCGGCGAGCGGCAGCACCGCTGCGCCGGCCAGATCCACGGTGACCGGCTCTGTCGTCCAGCCGCGCGGAGCGTACCCGCTGAGATCGATTCCATGCGTGGCGAACGCGAGCACCGCCGGGCCGGCGCCGGACACCACCGCGGGCACCCCGGCGCGCCGCAGCGCGTCGACCAGCGCGGCGCTGCGCGGCATCGCGGGCGCCCGGTACTGCTGGTGCAGCCGGTCCTCGGTCGCCGCCAGCAACAGCGCCGGCCCGGCGTCTGGCGAGGTCAGCGCGTGCACCAGCAGCGCGGCCCGGCCCGCGTTGCGGGCCGCGTCGGCGTGGGTCACCGCCTCCGGCAGCAGCTTCCGGGCCCGCGTGGTCGACCCAGTGGACACCGGCACGAAGATCACCGGACACAGGCTCGGCGACGGCTCCAGCCGGACCGCCCTGGCCCACCGGCCGGGCCCAGCCTCGGGGCCGGCCCGGCCCGCCCCGGGCTGGCGTGCCCCGGGCTGGCCAACCCCGGACTGCCCGACCCCGCCCTGCCCAGCGCGCCCAGGGCCGGCCGGGCCGGGCCCATCGCCCTGCCCGACCCCGGCACGCCCGGGGGGTCCGGCACCGGCGGGCCCGGCCCTCCCGGACTGCCCAGCCCCGGCCTGCCCAGGCGCAGACGACCCAGGCGGAACCTGCCCAGGCGCGGCGTGTCCAGCCGCGGCCTGCCCAGGGCGAGCCTGCCCAGCCCCGGCCTGCCCAGGCGCAGACGACCCAGCCGGAACCTGCCCAGGCGCGGCCTGCCCAGCCCCGGCCTGCCCAGGCGCAGACGACCCAGGCGGAACCTGCCCGGGCGTGGCGTGCCCAGCCGCCTGCCCGGCGTCGGCCGGCCCAGCGTGCCCGGCCGCAACCTGCCCGGTCGTGGCCTGGCCGGTCGCGGCCTGGCCGGTCGCGGGTTGCCCGGCGCCCGCCCGGCCGGCGAGGCCAACCGACCCCGCCTCGTCGGTCCACGCCACGGTGAGGCCGCCGAGCAGGCAGGCGGCCGCGTTGTCGGGATGTCCCTCGAGCTCGGCGGCGAGCCCGAGCACCGCCGCGTCATCGAGGGTCTCCTCGCCGCCGAGCGCCAGCGCCCGCGCGGCCACCACACCGGCCACGATCGCCGCAGCCGAGGAGCCCAGGCCGCGAGCATGCGGGATGCGGTTGGCGCAGACCACCTCCAGGCCGCGGGGCTGGCCACCCAGCGCGTCGAAGCCGGCCCGGAGCGCCCGCACCACCAGGTGCCGCCCGGTGCGCGGCACCTTGTCCGCTCCCTCCCCGGCCACGTCGACGTACAGGCCCTCGTCGGCCACCCGTACCACCACGTCGTCGTACAGGGCCAGGGCCAGCCCGACCGCGTCGAACCCGGGCCCGAGGTTCGCGCTGCTGGCCGGCACGCGCACCCGCACCGGGGCGGCACGGAACGACGGCCGGGGCATGCCGCGCAGGCTATCCCAGCGCCCGCGCCAACCGGCCCAGCATTGAGCCGCGTCGCCGCCGGCACCGGTCCGCCGGCCACCGTCGCCGCGGCGGCCACCCGCAACACAGCCCCCGGTGACCGTCGCCTGCCAGCCATCCGCACCCCAGCCCACCCGCCGGCCGCCGCCCCGCCGGCCACCCGCAACCCGGCCCACCCGCCGGCCGCCGCCCCGCCGGCCACCCACACCCGATCGGCCGGTGACGGTGCCCCGCGGCCACTGGCGGCCGGGATCATCGATGACCGTGGCCGGGCGGCCACCCGCAACCGGGTCCGCCAGCCGATCTCCCGACCCGCGACACCCTCCGGGCGCGCTGGACCGCGGGGTGACGACTTGGGTCACAGGTGACGACTTGGGTCACAGGTGACGACCAGTTTCTCGTCACCCGGCGCTGAAGTCGTCACCCGCGGCCGGTGGGGTGCGCGCCGGTCCGCCGCCGCGCGATCAGCGCAGGTCGAGGGCGGCGGCGGCGGCGCCTGCGTCGACCGGGACGGTGACCGGTGTCGGGGCGGCAGAGATGGCCCAGTCGGGGTCCTTCAGCCCGTTGCCGGTGACCGTGCAGACCACCGTCGAGCCGGGGGGCACGCCACCGGCCGCGGTGGTGGCGAGCAGGCCGGCCACGCTGGCCGCGGAGGCGGGCTCGACGAACACGCCCTCGGCGCGCGCGAGCAGCCGGTACGCCTCCAGGATCTGCCGGTCGGTGACCGCGTCGATGCGGCCGCCGGACTCGTCCCGGGCGGCCACCGCGGCGGTCCAGGAGGCCGGGTTGCCGATCCGGATCGCGGTGGCGATCGTGATCGGCCGAGGCACCGGCGCGCCGGCCACGATCGGCGCCGCGCCGGCCGCCTGGAACCCGAACATGCGCGGCCGCCCGTCGACGACCCTCGCGTCCGCGTACTCCACGTAGCCACGCCAGTACGCCGTGATGTTGCCGGCGTTGCCGACCGGCAGGCAGTGCACGTCCGGCGCGCGGCCCAGCACGTCGCACACCTCGTACGCCGCCGTCTTCTGTCCGGCGATGCGGTTTGGGTTCACCGAGTTGACCAGCGTCACCGGGTACTGCTCGGCCAGGTCGCGGGCCAGCGTGAGGCAGTCGTCGAACCCGCCGTCCACCTGCAGCAGCCGCGCGCCGTGCACCAGCGCCTGGGCCAGCTTGCCCAGCGCGATCTTTCCGCTCGGCACCAGCACCGCGCAGGTCAGGCCGGCGCGCACCGCGTACGCCGCGGCGCTGGCGCTGGTGTTGCCGGTGCTCGCGCAGATCACCGCGCGGCTGCCCTCCGCCGCCGCCCGGGTGATCGCCACGGTCATCCCGCGATCCTTGAACGAGCCGGTCGGGTTCGCCCCCTCGACCTTGAGCCACACCTCGCAGCGGGTGCGGCGGGACAGCTCGACCGCCGGCAGCAGCGGCGTGCCGCCCTCCAGCAGGGTGACCACATGGTCATCGGGCGTGACCGGCAGCCACTCTCGGTACGCCTCGATCACGCCGGGCCAGCGCGGCTGGACCGCCCGCTCCCCCACCACGGTCACCCGGCGAGCGTAGTGGACGCAGGGCCTGGTGAACCCGCCAGCTCGCCTCGGGTACGGCCCGCTGTTCCCGGCCGGCCGTCGGCGAGCGTGCCCGGCGTAGACGTCCTAGTCTCCGCCGCCCTCGACCCGCAGCACGCTGGCGATCTCGCGGACCACGTCCAGGTGCCGCAGGTCGTCCACGGTGGCCGCCAGGGCGGCGTCGGGAGCGGTGTGGGTGACCAGCACCAGGGTCGCGTCCTCGCCGCGCCCCTCCTGGCGCACCGTCGAGATGCTGATGTCGTGGCTGGCGAACGCGAGCGCGACGGCGGCGAGCACGCCGGGCCGGTCGGCCACGTCCAGGCTGATGTGGTAGCGGGTCGGCGTCTCGCCCATCGGCCGGATCCGCAGGTCCGCGTACGCCGACTCGCCCGCCCCGGGAGCGCCGGCCAGCCGGTTGCGGGCCACCGCGACCAGGTCGCCCAGCACCGCGCTGGCGGTCGGCGCGCCGCCGGCTCCCCGGCCGTAGAACATCAGCTGCCCGGCCGCGTCGCCCTCGACGAAGACCGCGTTGAACGCCTCGCCGACCCCGGCCAGCGGGTGGCTGCGGGGGATCATCGCCGGATGCACCCGCACCCCGACCGACTCCGAGCCGGCGGCGCCGGGCACCCGGTCGCAGATCGCCAGCAGCTTGACCGTGCAGCCCATCGCCCTGGCGCTGGCCACGTCGGCCGCGGTGACGTCGCCGATCCCCTCCCGGTGCACGTCGCTTGCCGTCACCCTGGTGTGGAATGCCAGCCCGGCCAGGATGGCCGCCTTGGCGGCCGCGTCGAAACCGTCCACATCCGACGTCGGGTCGGCCTCGGCGTACCCGAGTGCGGTGGCTTCCTCCAGCGCCTCGCCGAAGCCGGCGCCGGTCTCGTCCATTCTGGACAGGATGTAGTTCGTGGTCCCGTTGACGATGCCCATCACCCGGTTGATGCGGTCACCGGCGAGCGACTCGCGCAGGGGCCTGAGCAGCGGGATCGCGCCGGCGACCGCTGCTTCGAAGTAGAGGTCCACACCGGACTCGCGGGCAGCCGCGTGCAGGGTGGCGCCGTCCTCGGCCAGCAGGGCCTTGTTCGCGGTGACCACCGACTTGCCGGTCTTCATGGCGGCCAGCAGCAACGTGCGGGCCGGCTCGAGCCCGCCGATGACCTCGATCACGACGTCCACATCGGACCGTTCGACCAGGCCGGTCGGGTCGGTGGTGAGCAGCCGGGCGGGTACGTCCGGGTGCCGGCGGGGCCGGCGCACCGCGACCCCGGCCAGCTCCAGCGGCACGCCCACCCGGGCGGCCAGGTCCGGGGCCTGCTCGCGTAGCAGCCGCACCACCTGGCTGCCGACGACACCGCAGCCGAGCAGGGCAACCCGCATCGGCTGCCTCATGCGACGCTCACTTCCGCCGGCCGCGGAGGAAGCCGAGCCAGTAGTAGACCACCGCGACCACCACGGCCCCGACCGTCAGCGTCCATACCCAGGGCGGGATCGACCTGTAGTAGACCAGCAGCGCGAGCACCGCGATCAGCACCCACCAGCCCCGCAGGAACCGGGTCAGACCGCGCCGGCGGCGCTTCGCAGTCCGCTTCGTCACTGTGCCCGCTCCTCCTGGTGGTCCGGCCCTCGTCCCTCCGGCCGCACCACCCCCGTCGCTCCCCGCTCGCGCTGCCCGCCCTCGCGCTCGCCCGGCGCCCGCTCCGGCGGCTCGCTCGGGTCCACGTCCAGCCGGAGCAGGTCGTCGACGGTCTCTCGGCGGACCACCACGCGGGCGGCCCCGTCCCGGACCGCGACCACCGGCGGCCGCGGCAGGTGGTTGTAGTTGCTCGCCATGGAACGGCAGTACGCCCCAGTGGTAGCGACCGCGAGCAGGTCACCGGGCAGCACGTCCGCCGGCAGCCAGGTATCCCGGACCACGATGTCCCCGCTCTCGCAGTGCTTGCCGACCACTCTGGACAGCGCCGGCCCGGCGTCGCTAGGCCGGGAGGCGAGCGTGCAGGTATAGCCGGCGTCGTAGAGCGCGGTGCGGATGTTGTCGCTCATCCCGCCGTCCACCGAGACGTACCGGCGGACCTGGCCGGCGGTCACCTCGACGTCCTTGACGGTGCCCACCTCGTACAGGGTGACGGTGGCCGGTCCGGCGACGGCCCGGCCGGGCTCGACAGCCAGCCGCGGCCTCGGCAGCCCGGCCGCCGCGCACTCACGCTGGACGATGGCGCGCAGCGAGGCGGCCAGTTCCGGCACGTCGATCGGGTCGTCGTCGACGGTGTACGCGACCCCGAATCCGCCGCCGAGGTCGAGCAGCTCGGTGTGCACCCCGAGCTCGTCCCTGATCCGGGTCACCAGCTGCACCGCCCGGCGCGCGGACACTTCGAACCCGGAGGTGTCGAAGATCTGCGAGCCGATGTGCGAGTGCACCCCGGCCAGCTCCAGCGAGGCGTGCTCGACCACCCGGCGAGCCGCCTCGAACGCGGCGCCGGACGCCAGCGAGAAGCCGAACTTCTGGTCCTCGTGCGCGGTCGCGATGAACTCGTGGGTGTGCGCCTCGACGCCCACCGTAGCCCGGACCAGGACCGGCTGGCGGGCTCCGCGCTGGTCGGCCAGCCAGGCCAGCCGGGCGATCTCGGCGAACGAGTCGACCACCACCCGTCCCACGCCCGCGTCCAGCGCCTGCTCCAGCTCGGCGATCGACTTGTTGTTGCCGTGCAGCGCGATCCGGTCCGCCGGGAAGCCGGCGCGCAGCGCGGCGGTCAGCTCCCCACCGCTGCAGACGTCCAGGCCGAGCCCCTCCTCGGCCACCCAGCGCAGCGCGGCCCGGCAGCAGAACGCCTTCGCCGCGTAGTGCACGTCGCCGTCGGCGAAGGCGGCAGCGAAGTCGCGGCAGCGGGACCGGAAGTCGGCCTCGTCGCAGACGTAGGCAGGCGTGCCGAACTCCGCCGCGAGGTCGCGTACGTCGACCCCGCCGAGCTCGAGCACGCCGTCCGGGCGCCGGACCGCGGTGCGCGGCCAGACCGCCGGCGCCAGCGCGGCGAGGTCGGCGGGCGGCCGCACGACGCTGGACGCCCGGACGGTGACGTCCGCGTGCATCGACCCGGCCTCGTGCGTCCTCACCGGGCCCGCCTGCCACGTCCGCCCGGTGTGCCACCCGCACCGCGGGCGTTCATCGCCGTTCCGCCGCCGGCCCGCCCGGCCGCCCCGCCGGCCGGACCGGCTGCCTCACTGGGCCCAACGGAAACGCTGCGCGGTCCGGCCGGGGACCCACGCCCCGCTCGGGCCTCTCGCGCTCGCTCACATCCGCTCCGGCGCGCTCACGCCGAGCAGCCCGAGGCCGTTCTCGATGACCGTCCTGGTCGCCTCGCACAGCGTCAGCCGGGCCGCGGTGAGCGGTGTGGCCGGCTCGTCGCCGCGCGGCAGCACCCGGCAGGTGTCGTAGAACCGGTGGTACGTGCCGGCCAGCTCCTCCAGGTAACGGGCGACCCGGTGCGGCGCCCGCAGCTCGGCCGCGCTGGCCACCACCCGGGGGAATTCGCCGACCGCCCGGAGCAGGTCGGTCTCCCGCTCCTCGGCCAGCAGGCCATACTCCACAGTGGACAGGTCCGGCATCGGGATGCCGAGCTCGGCGGCGTTCCGGCGCAGCGAGGCGAGCCGGGCGTGCGCGTACTGCACGTAGAACACGGGATTGTCGTTCGTCCGGCTGGCCCACAGGTCCAGATCGAGGTCGATCACCGAGTCCATCGACCAGCGGACCAGCGCGTACCGGGCCGCGTCGACGCCGATCGCCGCCACCAGGTCGTCCAGGGTGACCACGTTCCCGGCGCGCTTGCTCATCTTCCCGCCGTGCAGCGTGACCAACTGTCCGATCAGGATCTCCAGCGTCTGGTCGGGGTCGTCGCCGAAGCAGGCGACGATCGCCCGCATCCGGCCCACGTAGCCGTGGTGGTCGGCGCCGAGCAGGATCACCACCTTGTCGAACCCGCGCTCCCGCTTGTCCAGGTAGTACGCGGCGTCGGCGCAGAAGTACGTCGGCCGGCCGTTGCCGCGGATGAAGACCCGGTCCTTGTCGTCCCCGTAGTCGGTGGTGCGCAGCCAGACGGCGCCGTCCGCCTCGTACACGTGCCCCCTGGCGCGCAGCAGATCGACCGCGTGCTCCAGCTCGCCGCGGGCGTGCATGTCGCGCTCGTTGAAGTAGACGTCGAAGTGCACGCCGAAGTCGCCCAGCGACCGCTTGATCTCGGCGAACATCCGCTCCACGCCCTGGTCCCGGAACGCCTCCACGGCCTTGTCCGGGGTCAGGTCGAGTACGCCCGGGTCGGCCTCGACGATGGACCGGGCGATCCGCGCGATGTAGTCGCCGACGTACCCGTCCTCCGGCACCGGCTCCCCTCGGGCCACCGCGTACAGCGAAGCGGCGAACCGGTCGATCTGGGCGCCGGCGTCGTTGAAGTAGTACTCCCGGGTCACCGCGGCGCCGCTGGCGGAGATCAGCCGGGCCAGCGAGTCGCCCACGGCGGCCCAGCGGACTGCGCCGATGTGCACCGGACCGGTCGGGTTCGCCGACACGAACTCCACGTTGACCCGCTGCCCGGCCAGCACTCCGGTCCGCCCATACCCCGGGCCCGCGGCGACCGCCTCGCCGGCGATCCGGCCGAGCGCCTCGGAGGCGAGCGTGATGTTGAGGAAGCCCGGGCCGGCCACGTCGACCGAGGCGACGCCGGGGTGCTCGCGCAGCCTGGCCGCGATCGCCTCGGCGACCTCCCGGGGCGGCCGGCCGGCCGGCCGGGCCAGCCGGAGCGCGACGTTCGTCGCGTAGTCGCCGTGCTCCCGGCTCTTCGGACGCTCCACGACGGCAGTGTCCGGCACCGGCACGGCGAGGTCGCCGGCCTCGACAGCGCGGCGTACGGCGGCGAGAACGGCGGCGGACAGCTCGTCGGGAGCCATGGCGCAATGCTACTGGCCGGCATCGGCGGACTCCCGGCTCGCGTTCCGGCACCACTCACCGGGGCTTCACGCCGGCTCCGTAGACTGAGCGCGACCCCAGACCGCCTCACGGAAGCCCGGGCATGGCCGCCAAGGGAAAGACCGGCGCGAAGAACGCCGCCGCACGCAACACCGGCACCGCCCGCGGCAACCGGCCGCCGACGCGCCGGCCGCCGCCACCGCCGATCTCGGTCTCCCGGCCGAAGCCGTGGGGGCTGATCGCGGCGACGATCGCGGTCGTGATCTTCGCCGGCGGCATCATCGGCTACGCGGTGCTGCAGATCCGGGCGAAGGCCAATGACAAGCCGGAGGCCCTGGCATCGGCGGCGGCGAAGATCCCCGGCATCACGGTGAAGGACTTCCCCTCCCGGCAGCACAAGACGGCGGTGATCCAGTACCAGCAGAGTCCGCCGTTCGGCGGCGACCACGACCCGGAGTGGGCGGACTGCACCGGCACCGTCTACGCCCAGCCGATCCGCGGCGAGAACGCGGTCCACTCGCTGGAGCACGGCGCGATCTGGATCACCTACCGGCCGGGGCTGTCCACGGCCGAGGTCGACGCGCTGAAACGCCGGGTCAGCGGCATCGACTACATGCTGATGAGCCCATACACCGGGCTGAAGACGAAGCTGTCGCTGCAGTCCTGGGGTCACCAACTGTTCGTCGACTCGGTCGACGACAAGCGGATCGACACGTTCATCAAGGACCTCAAGCACAACGTGACGCTCACCCCTGAGCCGACCGCGTCCTGCGTCAACCCGACGTTCAAGACCAGCCCGAGGGCACCGGATGCCTCACCGACCGGGGCCGCGACGCCGTGACCGGCCGCCGTACGGAGGCGCGAACCGTGACCGGCAGTGGGACGGACACGGGGACCGTGGCGGGCCGCGGTACGGGGACCGGGACGGGCGGCGGGACCGGGACCAGCAGTGGGACGGGGACCGGAACCAGCATTGGGACCGGGACCGGCGGCGAGACCGGGACCGGCGGCGAGACCGTGACCGGCGGTGGGACCGGGACCGGCACCGAGGACCCGGCGGAGACCGCGGAGGCCGGCGCATCCCCCTCTCGGCGCTGGCTGCCGCGGCTGCTGGTGGCGGTGATCGCGGTCGCGCTGGTGGCGACCGGCGGTGCGCTGGCGGTAGCGACCGGGATCGGACGGCCGACGCTGCCGGCGGACGACTCGGTCGATGCCGGGTTCGCCCGGGACATGAGCACCCACCACGACCAGGCCACCCAGATTGCCCAGGTGGTCCGGGACCGGGGCACCGACCCGGCGGTACGGCTGCTGGCGTTCGACATCGAAACCCAGCAACTCGGGCAGATGGGGCAGATGCTCGGCTGGCTGCAGTCCTGGAGCCTCGCCCAGGAGGCGGACCGGCCGCACCTGGCCTGGCTGCCGGCCGAGTCCGGGCACGTGCACGACGCGTCGGCCGGCGCGCTGATGCCCGGCATGGCGTCGCCCGAGGAGATGGCGAGGCTGCGGTCGCTGTCCGGGAAGCCGCTGGACGTCTACTTCCTCCAGCTGATGATCCGGCACCACGAGGGCGGCCTGCCGATGGCCCGGTACGCCGCGGACCACGCCTCCGTGGACTACGTGCGCGAGCTGGCGGCGAAGATCGTGTCGGCGCAGAGCGGCGAGATCGTGACCATGGAGCAGCTGCTGCGGGAGCGCGGCGGGCAGCCGTTGCCGGCGCCATAGCGGTCCTCCGGGTCGGCGTCAGCCGACCGCGGCCAGCCGGCGCACCGTCTCGACGACCTCCTCGGGGTCGAACGGCTTGGTGAGGTACGCCTCCGCGCCGAGCGAGAGCCCCCGGTCCACGTCCGCCGGCCTGGTGCGCGCCGAGATGAACACGATTCGCGCCCGGCAGGTGCTCGGATCGGCTCGCAGCCGCTGCGCGGTGGCCCACCCGTCCAGCCGCGGCATCATCACGTCCAGGGTGACCACGTCCGGGTCGATCTCGCGCGCCTTGTCCAGCGCGTCCAGCCCGTCCGCGGCCTGGTGCACCTCGAACCCCTCGAGCTCCAGGTTGATCACAATGAGCTGGCGGATGACGGCCTCGTCGTCCACCACCAGCACCCGCGGAACCCGCCCCGCCATGCCGTCACGCTAGCGGCGCCCGGCGTCTGGTGTGACCCGTTCCTGCTACCCTGACCCGGTCCC
>WNGE01000260.1_pt1 | contig 93853 bp, 80 predicted proteins | sample 5400651 | NCBI WGS metagenome assembly WNGE01 (sample SAMN13153370, study PRJNA577476) | soil metagenome | isolation source: 60 cm soil or saprolite under grassland replicate 2 | place: USA:California | collected 2016-06-15 | reverse complement strand
GGTCCGGCCAGCCCTTCAGCATGTCGTCGATCTTGACGTACAGTGCCGTTGCGAGGGTCTCTATGTCGTTGTTCACACTTTGATCATGGAGGCTCTCGCCTTATCTTGCGCACGTATCCCCTGGAATCAGCCATCTAGGCCATAGCAACGAGCTCCGCTGGTAAGGGCGCCGGTGTCGGCGGGAACGCGGCAGGCGTGCTTGTCCTTGCGCAGGTCAGCAATGACTAGGGGCCGTGATACGGTGAAGTGCTGCCGGTGGAACACCGGCGTCGGCTTGCTGCACCCTCAGGTGGCAGGCCCATGGGCATAGCCAGCCCAGTCTCAGCGTTCTTCAGTGAAGGAGCCACGTGCCGCTCGAAACTGCCGTGAAGAAGACGATCATCGCGGAGCATGCGACAAGTGAGGGTGACACCGGTTCGCCGGAAGTCCAAGTCGCACTGCTGACGCAACGGATCAATGACCTGACCGAGCACCTGAAGATGCACAAGCACGATCACCACAGCAGGCGCGGCCTGTTGCTACTGGTGGGACGGCGTCGTCGGCTGCTGAAGTATCTGGCCAAGAAGGACATCACCAGATACCGCCAGCTGATCGAGCGCCTGGGCCTGCGGAGGTAGCGTGTCCCCGGGGGCCAGACCGGCCGCGCGTCCGCGGCCGGGGACGTCGCTCACAACTGAACAGCGTGAATCTAGGTCAAGATACCGGTCTAGATACCGCACAACTGAACAACGCGGACAAGAACTTAATTAGGAGGTCCCGCGGCCCGGACCCGGCATGTCTGGGGCCGGTCCTCGGTAGTGGTTCTCGGGTCGCGGCGCTGACCTAAGTCGCAGCATCTGACGTACCGGTGCGCAGCGCCAGGAGCCGAGGACTTCGATCGAAGACCGGCCGGCGGACCGTTTGGCGCGCCACCACAGAAAGGACAGAAAGGGCGGGCTCGTGCGGGACTCCGAGGACACCAAGGAGGTCCCACCCGTGGAGGGTGTGCATAGCGCCGAAGCCGTCATCGACAACGGACGGTTCGGTACCAGAAAAATTCGTTTCGAAACCGGCAGGCTTGCCCGCCAAGCCGCTGGCTCCGCGGTCGCGTACCTGGACGGCGAGTCGATGGTGCTCGCGGCGACCACGGCATCCAAGCACCCCAAGGAGGGGTACGACTTCTTCCCGCTCACCGTGGACGTGGAAGAGCGCATGTATGCCGCGGGGCGCATCCCTGGATCGTTCTTCCGCCGCGAGGGACGGCCATCCGAGGATGCGATCCTCACCTGCCGCCTCATCGACCGGCCGCTGCGCCCGTCGTTCGTGAAGGGCCTGCGGAACGAGGTGCAGGTGGTCGCCACCGTGATGGCCCTGCATCCCGAGCACCTCTATGATGTCGTGGCCATCAACGCGGCGTCGCTCGCCACCCAGCTAGCCGGCCTGCCCTTCTCCGGCCCGATCGGCGGGGTGCGGGTCGCGCTCATCGAGGGCCAGTGGGTTGCCTTCCCGACCCATTCCGAGCTTGCGCGCGCCACGTTCGACATGGTGGTGGCGGGCCGGGTGATCGGGGAAGGCGACAGCGACGGCGGGACCGCCGGCGATGTCGCCATCATGATGGTCGAGGCGGAGTCGACCCGCGAAACGCTGGCTCTGCTCGGCGCCGGTGGCAGCGCCGTCGCGCCCACGGAGGAGACCGTGGCGCAGGGCCTCGAAGCGGCCAAGCCGTTCATCGAGCGGCTGTGCGTCGCCCAGGGCGAGGTGGCGGCCGCCGCGGTCAAGCAGCCCGGGGAAAGCGCCGAATTCCCGGTCTTCTCTGACTATCAGGCCGATGTCTACGACGCGCTGGCCGCCGCGGTCCATGATGAGCTGACGCAGGCGCTGACGATCGCGGGCAAGCAGCACCGGGATGCGGAGACCGACCGGGTCAAGACGCTGGCCATGGAGAAGATCGGCGCCCAGTTCGAGGGCCGCGAGAAGGAAATCGGCCACGCCTTCCGTGCGCTCACCAAGAAACTCGTGCGCGAGCGGATCATCACCGAAGGCGTGCGCATCGATGGCCGCAGGGTGACTGACATCAGGCCGCTGAGCTCCGCGGTGCACGTGCTGCCGCGGGTGCACGGATCCGCGTTGTTCGAGCGCGGTGAGACGCAGGTGCTCGGCGTCAGCACGCTGAACATGCTCCGCATGGAACAGCTCATCGACACCCTGAACCCCGAGCGGACCAAGCGGTACATGCACAACTACAACATGCCGCCCTACTCGACCGGGGAGACGGGCCGTGTCGGGTCACCGAAACGGCGCGAGATCGGGCATGGCGCCCTTGCCGAGCGGGCCATCACTCCCGTGCTGCCACGCCGTGAGGAGTTCCCCTACGCGATCCGGCAGGTGTCCGAGGCGGTCGGATCCAACGGCTCGACCTCCATGGGGTCGGTGTGCGCGAGCACGATGTCCCTCCTTGATGCCGGCGTGCCGCTGAAGGATATGGTGGCCGGCATCGCCATGGGCCTGATCTACGAGGGCGGCCAGTACGTCACCCTCACCGACATCCTCGGCGCCGAGGACGCGTTCGGTGACATGGACTTCAAGGTCGCCGGAACCGCCGACATCATCACCGCGCTGCAGCTCGACACAAAGCTGGACGGCATCCCCGCGACCGTGCTCGCCGCCGCGCTCAAGCAGGCCAAGACCGCACGGCTGACGGTACTCGACGTCATGCGCGAGGCGATCACGACCCCGGCCGAAATGAGCGTGAACGCGCCGCGGATCATCACCATCAAGGTCCCCGTGGACAAGATCGGCGAGGTCATCGGGCCGAAGGGCAAAATGATCAACTCGATCCAGGAGGACACCGGCGCGGAGATCACGATTGAGGACGACGGCACGATCTACATCGGCGCAACCGACGGCACGTCCGCCGAGGCCGCGAGATCTGCCATCAACTCGATCGCCAACCCGCACATGCCCGAGGTGGGCGAGCGCTACCTCGGCACCGTGGTGAAGACCACGACGTTTGGTGCTTTCGTCTCGCTGCTGCCTGGCAAGGACGGTCTGCTGCACGTCTCGCAGATCCGCAAGCTCCATGGCGGCGTGCGAATCGAGAACATCGACGATGTGATCAAGGTTGGCGAGAAGATCCAGGTCGAGATCCGTGAGATCGACGACCGCGGGAAACTCTCGCTCGTCCCCGTCGAGGTGGTGGAGCGCGAGGCGGCGGGCGAAGACCTCGGCGGCCCACCCCGCGGGCAGCAGAGCCAAGGTCAACACAGCCAGCAGGGATTCTATGGCGGTGACCGCGGCGATCGCGGTGACCGGGGCGGGCGCGGAGACCGGGGTGACCGGGGCGGCGGCCCTGACCAGCGCGACGGCAGCCGCAGGATCCGGACCCGCAACCGCGGGAACCGCGAGCGGTGAGCGCCGGCGAAGACGCGGTACGGCGCACCGTAGCACCGGGCGGCCTGCGCGTCGTCACAGAAACGCTGCCCACTGTGCGATCAGCGGCCGTCGGTATCTGGGCCGGGGTCGGGTCGCGTGACGAGGATGTGACCCACGCGGGCGCCACGCACTATCTCGAGCACCTGCTGTTCAAGGGCACGAGCAGGCGGAGCGCGCTCGACATCTCATCGGCGATAGACGCGGTGGGCGGCGAGCTGAACGCCTTTACCGGCAAGGAGTACACGTGCTACTACGCGCGCGTGCTCGACGCCGACCTGCCGCTAGCCATCGACGTCGTCTCGGACATGGTGACGTCCTCCCTGATCACGTCAAAGGATGTTGATGCCGAGCGCGGTGTGGTCCTCGAAGAGATCGCAATGAACGACGACGATCCCTCGGATGTCGTGCACGAGGCGTTCGCGGCGCGGCTGTTCGGTGACACCCCGCTCGGCCGGCCGATCCTCGGCACCGCTGATTCGATCAACAAGATCACACGCGATCAGATCGCCGAGCATTACGCGGCGCGTTACCGTCCCGAGGACCTCGTGGTTGCCGTGGCGGGAAACGTGGACCACGACAGGGTCGTGGCACTCGTACGGCAGGCGTTCTCGAGCGCTCCCGAAGACGCCCTACCACAGCCGCCGCGCCTGTCTGGGCCGGGCGCACCGCGGGTCGACGCCGGGGTGCGGCTGGTGTCACGGCGCACGGAGCAGGCGAACGTGGTCCTCGGCACCGGTGCCCTGGCCCGGAACGACGAGCGGCGGTTCGCGCTCGGTGTGCTGAACGCGGCGCTCGGCGGCGGCATGTCATCCCGGCTGTTCCAAGAGGTGCGGGAGAAGCGCGGCCTTGCCTATTCGGTTTACAGCTTCGTGTCGCATCACGCCGACTGCGGCATGTTCGGCGTGTATGCGGGCTGTCTGCCCGCCAAGACGGACGAGGTGCTCGCGATCTGCCGCGAGGAGATCGAGAAGGTGGTCGCCTCCGGGATCACCGACGCCGAACTCGATCGCGGCAAGGGGCAGATGCGCGGATCCACCGTGCTCGGCCTGGAAGACCCGTCGTCACGGATGAGTCGGCTCGGCAAGAGCGAGCTCGTGTATCCGCAACTGGAACCGGTGGACGACATCCTCCGCAAGATCGAGGCGGTCACACACGACGACGTCCGCGAGGTGGCAGGATTCGTGCTCGGCCAGCCGAAAGTGCTCGCGGTCGTGGGGCCTTTCGACAAAGACACCGATTTCTCCGGGGCGGTCGCGCCATGACCACACCGCCCGCTCCCCTCTCCTACCACTGCCCACCCACCCGAGGGGGCCTCCGCCTACTGGGGATTCTCGCAGCTTGTCAAGCCCGGCGCGACGGGTGGCCGCCGATCTGTGGATAACTAACTCAAGGGCCGGCGGGAGTTGTGCCACACCCGCGCAGCCGTTATGAAAAATGATGCATAACGGCTGCCGCACACGTGTCACAGACCTTCCGCGGTGCGGGCGCCGATCCGGAGGCTGGTGATGATCAAGGTCGGAGTGCTTGGCGCGAAGGGCCGGATGGGCGCCGTGGTGTGCTGCGCCGTTGACGGCGCGGCGGACATGGACCTGGCCGCCGCCGTCGACATCGGGGATCCGCGTGACCCGCTGGCCACGGTGGACGTGGTGGTGGACTTCACACAGCCCGACGCGGTGATGGACAACCTGCGGTGGTGCGTCACGCATGGCCGCGACACCGTGGTCGGCACGTCCGGGTTCGACGACAGCCGCCTTGCGGCGGTCCGTTCCCTGCTCAGCGACGCGCCGGGGACCAGGGTGCTGGTCGCGCCGAACTTCTCCATCGGTGCGGTGCTGATGATGCGGTTCGCCAGCGTCGCGGCACGGTTTTTCGAGTCTGCCGAGATCATCGAACTGCATCATCCGGGCAAGGTCGACGCGCCGTCGGGAACCGCGGCCCGCACGGCGTCACTGGTGGCGTCGTCGCGTGAGCAGGCCGGGCTGGGCAGAGCGCCGGACGCGACGACGACCGCGCTCTCGGGGGCCAGGGGAGCCGACGTGGCCGGGGTCCATGTGCACGCCGTGCGGCTGGCGGGGCTCGTCGCGCATCAGGAAGTCCTGTTCGGGGGGCACGGTGAGGTGCTCACGCTTCGGCACGACTCGCTGGACCGGTCGTCGTTCATGCCCGGCGTACTGGTCGGGATTCGAGGGGTCGGCTCATTGCCGCCGGGGCTCACCGTGGGCATTGACTCATTGCTTGGGCTAACCTGAGTCTCCCCGTGGATACAGAGCCCGGCCCGTGCCACGTCCGCATGGGATCCGCCGGTAACGATGCCGACGTGACACGGCGCCGGAGTTTCAACGCCCTGTAGTAAGTAACGAGAAGGGCCCTCCGCTTCTCGCAGAGCCAGATTGCACGGTGAACGATGAATCTCCGCCGTTCCCGCTACTCCGTGCCTCCTGTGCCCTTCTCGTTGTCTCTACTCGACCAGACCCGGCCGTGGTGCCGCCAGGGACGAAAGTCCTATGCTTACGCGTGGCGCCTGGTGATCCGCGGGTATGCCGGGCGCGTCCCATTATGTTGACTACGCGCCGAAGGCTCGGCCGATAGGGCTCAAAGTCCGCTCGCGCCAAGAAAGTCACAGGTGGAGCCGTCAGGGTGGGGCAAGAGGGGTGGCGCTCCCGCTTCGAGCGCCAGATGAGGCTGGAAGACGCTGGGCTCGGGCGGCACCGGACGGTTGTGAGCGAGGACTGGAACTGCCCGTTCCTCCCGCACGGCGGGATCGTCACCGCAATCGTCGCGAGTGCCATGGCAGCGGAACTGAACGCTCCCGAGCAGCGACTTCGGTCGGTCACGGCGGTATTCGCCGAGCCTGTGACGCAGGGTCCGGCCGAGGCCGAGGTCACCGTGCTGCACCGTGGCTCGGTGTCGCATCTGGTGGCGACGCTGTGCCCGGCCGGCAAAAGCGCCGGGGCGACCGCGGTCGGGGCGTTCGGCTCGAAGCGGCCGGGATTCGAGTTCACCGACGTGACACCACCGGACGCACCGCCGCCCGCACAGTGCCGGTCATTCCGGGACCCTACGCCGAGAATCCCTGACCGTCCCGACATGCCGACTGATGTCGGTGAGGATCTCCACTTCAATTTCTGGGATCACATTGAGGGCCTGATCGTCAAGGGTCACGACCCGCGGGACTCCTATGTGCCGGCGACGTCGGAGCGCGTCTACTGGTACCGGTTCGATGACCCGCCGCTGCTCGATGACGGGCGTCTTGATCCGCTGGCCCTCGTGACCTTGTGCGATACCATGCCGGGCGCGGTCGCCGAGCGGATGGGCCCTGGACAGCCCGCGTGGTTCCCGCCCAGCGTCGATCTGAGCGTCCACCTGCTCGGCGAGCCGCAATCCGAGTGGGTGCTGGCCCGTAACCGGGCCCGCCACGCGGGAGGCGGATACGCGTCCACGGAGATTGAACTGTGGGACGAAAGCGGGGCGCTGCTTGCCTACGGCACCCAGATGATCCTTTTCAGCTTTCCGGCAGGCCCTCCGCCGCTCGACAGCCGCCGCCCACCCGGACCGGGCCAGGCGGACAGGTTCTGACGGTTGGCGAAGGTTGCTGCGAGGATGTGATCGTGACCACCAGTGCGCGCCTGAACGCACTCGTCGAGCTGGCCGACACTGGGTCGGTGCGGGCAGCCGCTGAGCGGCTGTACGTCACGGAGTCGTCGGTCTCGGCTTCGATCGCAGCGCTCGCCCGCGAGGTGGGGGTACCGCTTGTGGAGAAGCAGGGCCGCGGGGTGCGGCTCACTGCCGCGGGGCGCACGTATGCGGGTTACGCGCGAACCATTCTTGGCCTTTACGAGCAGGCGCTCGCCGCGGCGCGGGGGGAGGATTCGCCAGAATCCGGTCTGGTGAGGCTCGCCGCGGTGACCACGGCTGGTGAGCACCTGCTGCCGCATCTGCTGGCGTCGTTCCGCGCTGCGCATCCCAAGATGGGCATTCGGCTGGATGTCGCGCCACGGGATGCCGTTTGGCGGATGTTCGAGCACCACGAGGTGGATCTGGTGGTCGCAGGCCGGCCGCCCGAGCACCTGCGCGCGACGGTCCGTGCCATCCGCCCCAACACGCTGGTGGTTGTCGGATCGCCGCAGATGACACAGGACTTCAGCGCTGAGGCGGCCACGTGGCTGCTTCGCGAGGACGGTTCGGGAACACGCGCGACCTGCCTCGGCTTGCTGGCCAATCTGGAGCGCCAGCCAGCCACGCTCACCCTCGGATCCAATGGGGCGGTTGTGGCGGCGGCTGTTGCGGGTCTCGGTGTCACCCTGGTTTCGCGCGATGCGGTTGCCGCGCACCTGCTGCGCGGGGGGTTGGCGGAGCTCGCCATGCCGGGTACGCCGCTGGAACGGCCCTGGCATGCCGTGACGCATGCACGCGTCACCCCGAGCGCCCGCCTGCTGCTTGCGCACATGCTCGCCGACGATGGCGGGTGGCGCCGCCCGTAAGCCCGCCGTACGCGGATCGGCCATTTTGGCGGCGCGCCAGCATGCGGCAGCCGTTCGGGATCCATGTCGTTATCGGGGCCAGGGTGCGCGCTCCTCACCCGGGCGGTAGCGCGCCGGTCCGAAGGTCAGCCAGGGCCGCGCGGGCAGCACCGTAACCGCACATGCCGTGAACTCCGCCGCCGGGAGGGGTGGCTGCCGAGCAGAGGTATACGCCGGGCAGCGCAGTACGGTACGGATTCCACCGGGCGGAGGGCCTGAGCAGCGTCTGCCGCAGTGTGGCCAGGCCGCCGTTGATGTCGCCGCCCACGTAGTTCGGGTTGTGGCTTTCCGCCTCGGCCGCGGTCCTCGTCACCCGGGCCAGCACCACATCACGAAACCCGGGTGCGAAACGCTCGATTTGCGCCTCGATACGCCCGGTCATGTCCTGCGGCGAGCCGGCTGGCACATGGCAGTACGCCCAGAGCGTGTGCTGGCCGCTCGGAGCGCGGGGAGGATCGGCGACCGTCGGCTGTACCACGATGCAGTACGGGCGCTCGGGATGGCGTCCCGCCGCGACCTCGGCCTCACTGCGTGCGATCTCCGCGAGCGAGCCGCCGACGTGAATGGTGACGGTCTGGCGGCACGCCTGCGCCTGCCAGGGGACGGGGCCGGCGAGAGCCCAGTCCACCTTGCACACGCCTGGGCCGTACCTGAAGCGCTCCAGCGCTCGGCCGTAGCGGCGGGGAAGCCGTTCGCCCGCGAAACTGACGAACTGGCGTGGCGTGAGGTCGAGCAGGACAGCGCGTGCTCGCGGCAGCTCGTCAAGCGAGGTGATCCATCGGCCGGTGGTGACCTGCCCGCCGAGGGACGCGAGTTCCTCGACCAGAGCGCTGGTGATCCGGGCGCTGCCGCCTTCCGCGACCGGCCAGCCAACCCCATGGGCCAGGATTGCGAGCACAAGCCCGAAGCCACCGGTGAGCGGTGCGCCGAGCGGCATCATCGAATGTGCGGCCACACCTGCCAGCAGTGCCTGTGCCTCCGTTGTCTGGAACCAGCGGGCAAGCACCCGGGCTGGCAGCAGCGCCACCGCGCCGAAGCGTCCCATCGCGAGCGGATGAGCCGGGACCGACCGCAGCGGTGCCAGCACGGTCGGCATGATCAGCTCGGCGTCACGGACCAATGGCGACATCAGCCGCCGGTAGGCCCTCTCGTCCTGGCCGAGGCCTCGAGCCGTCTCGTCGACAGAACCTTCAACCGCCGCCGCTCGGCCGCCGTCCAACGGGTGGGCGAACGCGACTTGTGGGGTGATGAGCTTGAGGCCGCGCGTGGCGAGGCCCGCCGCGCGGAAGAACGGCGACCCGGCGACGAGGGGGTGGACCGACGCGCATACGTCGTGATGGAAGCCCGGCAGGGTCAGTTCCGCTGTCCGGCAGCCGCCGCCCGCTGTCGCCGCTCCCTCGTAGACATCGACCGTTAGGCCCGTCCTGGCCAGCGTGAGGGCAGCCGCGAGACCGTTCGGGCCTGATCCGACGACCGCAGCGTCCACGGATCTCATCAATCACTTCCTCGCCTTGTGACCGCCGTACCCGCAGACGCAGCCTCTCGGTCGACCCCCGTTAGCTCCCGGGCCCATTGACCCCGTCAGCTCCTGGACCGCCGGGGTGCCTGCTTAGCGCACTGCAGCAGCTCCAGCTGCAGTGCTGCGAACGACTCGGTGATGTCACGGCGCATTTTCGATGCGAAGGTGAGCCGGAACATCGGCGCGAAACCTCCGTGCACCTCGACCGTCTTCACTACCCGTACATTTCCGCTTGGGAGGGCCTCGATCAGGTGGCCGAACACGGCCTTGCCGAGCGGCAGCGGGCACTCACTGGTCCAGCCCTGCCCGGTGTTCACGCGGGTGATCGTGAACGGCCCGCCGAGATTTCCGCGCTGCTTGGCCCAACCAGCGGTGCCCACGGCAAAAGGGCCATCTAGCCTCGCTATTTCCTTACTCTTGTCCCAACCGGGCCAGCCCGATACGTCGGTCCAGATCCGCCATACCTCGGCCGGATCGGCCTGGAGTATTGCCTCGCACCGCAAAGTGAACACTGGTATCGCCTTCCGCGTCTGCTGCGCCGAGCCCCGATCCGCCGACACCGAGCGGTGAACCACATTGATCGTAAGCTGAGCCGGACGGTCTGTGGGGTAAATCGAGTTGCGTCGCGGGCGCGCAATCGGCTACTGCAGACCCATGGAGGAGGCGCAACGGCCGTTGCGCACCCTTGCACCCCACCAGGGCGTCAGGGCGAGGAGGTGCGATGTGCAGGCTGTTCGGGTTGACGGCAGGAGATAACCGCGTCAGGGCGACGTTCTGGCTGCTCGACGCGCCAGATTCCCTGCAGGTGCAGAGCTGGCGCAACGCTGACGGAAGCGGAATCGGCTTCTTCGATCCCGCCGGGACGCCCGTACTCGACAAGCAGCCGGAACCCGCGTTTTGCGACCCGGAGTTCATCCATGAGGCGAGGCATGCGGTGTCAACGCAGTTCGTCGCTCACGTGCGCTGGGCCACTGTCGGCGCACGGACCGTGCGCAACACTCATCCGTTCGCGATGCAGGGCCGGATCATGGCGCACAACGGGGGTCTCGGTGAGATCTCCCGCCTCGATGCGCAGCTTGGCCCATATCGCTCGCTGGTTCTTGGTGATACCGACTCCGAGCGTTACTTCGCCCTCATCACACAGCAAATCGACCGCCATGGCGGAGACGTCGGCGCGGGCATCGTGGCTGCCGCCCGGTGGGTTGGCGCAAACCTGCCGGTCTCGTCACTGAATATGGTGGTCGCCGCGCCGGGTGAATTGTGGGCGCTGCGCTATCCCGGCCAGCATGCCCTGCACATCATTGAACGGCCCGGCGGGGCCAGTGCCGCCGCGGGGCCCACCGGTGCCGCTGGCCTGCACGTCCCGGGTGCCGCGGGTTCCGCTGGCCGGCCTGTCCCGGGTGCCGCGGGTTCCGCTGACCGGCCTGTCCCGGGTGCCGCGGGTTCCGCTGGCCTGCACGTCCGGAGCGCTACGTCCTCGATGCACGCGCCCGCGCTGGAAGCTGTCGCGTCCGTAGTCGTCGCTTCGGAGGAGCTGGACGGCGAACGCGGCTGGCGGATGCTCGCGCCGGGTGAGCTTGTCCGTGTCCGGGCCGACTTGACGGTCGAGTCCTGGGTGGCGCTGCCTGAGCCGCCGGTACACCTGGTGACGCTCGCCGGGCGCAACCCGAACGTCGATACATAGCCACGCCCAATGGAAATTCGCCGGGCTCGATGTCCGCGGTCGTGCTCTGATGTCCCATGGGCGTCAAATAGCGGCGCCAAAGACATCCATGAGCCGATCAATACCTTGCCGGACACATCGCGCACGCGCAGCCGCACTCAACCGCTACAGGCGGATGGCCAGGCCCGCTGCGAGCAGTACCCCGAAGGCGAGCTGCAGCCGTCCCGTCTGCGCAAGCGCCGTCACCAGCCGAGGACCGGCGGCCCCGCCCCGGACCAGCCGGACCGGCCGTGCAGCGAGAGGCGCAGCAGCCAGCGCGGTGAGCGCGACTGGCCGGAGTGGGGCGATGACTGCAGCGGCGCCGAACGGGACGAGCGCGCACGCCACGTAGAGAAGCCTGGTGCGGCGGTCACCGAGCACGACGGCGAGCGTGCGCTTGCCCGCCACCGCATCGGTGCCGATGTCACGCAGATTGTTGACCACAAGAAGGGCGCACGCGAGCAAGCCGACCGGTACCGATGCGGCCAGGGCCAGCCATGGCACCCGGTCTAGCTGCACGTACGCTGTGCCCGTTACGGCGAAAACTCCGAAGAATAGAAATACCGACACCTCGCCGAGCCCGTGGTAACCATATGGCCGTCTGCCGCCAGTGTAGAACCACGCCGCGGCCACGGCTAGCGCTCCCGCTGCCACCAGCCACCATTGCGTGACCACCGCGAGCACAAGCCCCGCCACACACGCCACCGCGAAACAGGTGAACGCAGCCGCCAGGACGCGATCCGGTGGGACCTGGCCGGCCGCGACCAGCCGCACCGGCCCGACCCGGCGCTCGTCAGCGCCGCGCACGCCGTCGCTGTAATCGTTGGCATAGTTGACGCCGATCTGTAGGGCAAGCGCCACCAGCAGCGCAAGCCCGGCACGCCACCAGACGAAGTGCGCGTATCCTGCGGCTACTGCGGAGCCCACCACGACGGGCACGATCGCAGCCGGCAGCGTGCGCGGCCGTGCCCCCGCTATCCAGTCTCGCATCGCTGTCACGTCTCGGCTCGCCTGTCCTAGTCGGTTCCGCTCCTGCCGCCTCGTAACCCGCGCTGGCCCGCACCTGCGCGGCAACGATCCTATGTGTGGATACATGGCGGCCTCATCCACAGAACCGCGTTCGCCCCTGTCGCGCCTATTGACAACATGCCAAGATCGGCAGTGGGGCAGCGCCCCCATGGGCGGGCGGGTTATGTAGAGACGCCGAATCATACGCTGAGCGCGGCGTGAAGCCGTACCTCGGGAACCGGTGTCCCCATGTCGAGGTCACGGCGGCCGCCATCGGGCGCCCATCCGGAAGACTCCAGGAATGTCCGCAGGGGGAGGTCCGATTCGAGAGCCCAGGCGCACACGGTCTGGAAACCGTCCTCGGCGATGGTGTCGGCGAGGGCGTTGAGCAACCGGCTGCCGTGCCCGCGGCCCGTGTGCTGCGGATGCACGCACAGTTCGTACAGTTCCGCGTCGGTCGCTGGCCACAGATCGGGATCGCTCGCTGGCCCGAACGAGGCGAATGCCGTGACAATCCGCTTGCGATCCTGCGTGGTCTCGACGGCGACGAGCACCCGGTGCCGGCTTGTCGGCGGCGCCGCCACAGATCTTTGCCACTGCTCGTGCCACCGTATCTGCGCCTCCGTCCTGGTGAGCTCGGTGAGCACGTGCGCGGGGATCAGGCCGGCATATGCCGACAGCCAGCTCGCTACCTGAATGCGGGCTAGATCGGCTGCATCGCCGGCCCGGGCTGGCCGCACCAAAACGTCGGCGCTCATGGAGTCGTGTGGCCAGCTGCGCGGCGGGCCCGGTACGCGCGGGTCTTGGCCCGGTTACCGCACTCCTGCATCGAGCACCAATGTTTGGACCGGTTCTTTGATGAGTCGAGAAAGGCCCACTGACAGGTATCTTCGGCACAGATCTTGAGGCGTTCCCAGCTGCGGTCGGCAGCGCTCGCGACGATCGCTGCTGCTAGCGAAGCCAGGCCGCCGCGGATACCGCCATCAATGGGGAAGAGTGCCGGAACACCCCGGGATTCCGCGACGCGCAACGGAAGGCCCGCCGCCACTGTTTCGAGGCCGGACTGGAAACGCTTCGTGTCACGGCTCGCGGCATCGTGCTCCGCCCTGTCACGGCTCGCGGTGTCGATTCCGGCGCTGCCGTGGTGTGCGCGTATGGCGGCCCGCAGCGACGTCCGCAACGCGATCGCCGTCTCGAGGTCGGCCTGCTCGGCTTGCCCGCGTGGGTGGGCGCTATCGGCGCCCGTGCGGACCGGGCCGGACGGAATGAGCGCGTGGTCACGTAGCCACGTCGCGAGGCCAGCCGGGCTCGCGAGCATGTCGGTGCCTTCGCTGATGTTCACCGTGTTGGCGAAGTCGCGCAGCAGCAGCGCATGTTCAGATGGTGTGCTGCGCTGGGAACCTCTGTGCGCCACGACACCAGTGTACTGAAATAGCGAGTTGCAGTGACCTTCGGACACCGGTAAAGTTATTTTGCAGGTGTCGGATAGCTGATCCGGCGGAGCTAGGCACAGCGTCATTGGCGCCAGCGGGCTGGGGGACCCGCCGCGGCTGCGGCCAGCTCGATGTGCGCAGAGTCAAGGAGTTTGATCATGCAGGCACCATGGCTTCTGGTGTATCTCGCCAGCAACCAGCGCGAGGCAGTCATCAAGCTGGCGGCGGAACGGCGCGCAGAATTGGCGTTCGCGCCGAGGGAGCCGGGCAAGCGCGGCAGGCGCGGCAGGCGCGGCCGTAGGCTCATGATCCACTATGGCCGAGGCTTTTCAGCTTGATGTGCTGAAACTCTCCGTCGTAAGAGATCACCGCCAGGGCGCGGCCGGGTGGCTGTGGCTACGAGCGGCCAAACCGATTACGTCACCCGCCAAGCAGCGTGATGTCCCGCACCGCGCCAGCCGACGCTGAGGTCGCCATGGTGGCGTACACGTGCAGCGCGGTACTTACTGGCCGGTGCCGGTCCGCGGGCTGGTAGGCACCGCGGGACGTGAGCAGCTGTTCGCGCCGGGCGCGCAGTTCCGCGTCGGGGACGGCCAGCTCCAGCGACCGGCGCGGGATGTCGATGGAGATCACGTCCCCGTCGGACGCGAGCGCGATCACGCCACCGGTCGCGGCCTCGGGGGAGACATGACAGATGGATAGGCCACTCGTGCCGCCGGAGAACCGGCCGTCGGTGATCAGGGCGCATGCCTGGCCAAGGCCCCTGCCCTTGAGAAAGCTCGTCGGGTAGAGCATCTCCTGCATGCCCGGCCCGCCCTTCGGGCCCTCGTAACGGATGACCACCACCTCACCAGGCTGTACCGCGTCGGCCAGGATGGCATCAACCGCGGCTTCCTGGCTTTCGAACACCCGCGTCGGCCCGCTGAACTGCCAGAGCTCTGCCGAAACTCCGGCCGTCTTCACGATGGCCCCTTCGGCGGCCAGGTTGCCGTAGAGCACGGCGAGTCCGTCGGCGCGGGTGTAAGCATGCGCCAGGTCACGGATGCACCCGGCGGCGCGGTCCAGATCCAGCGTCGGCCAGCGGCTGTCCTGTGAGAACGGCGATGTGGTACGGACGCCGCCGGGCGCGGCGCGGAAGAACTCGGCCGCCGGGGCCGGCGCGTCGGGCGAGCGCACGTCCCAGTGGGCGATGAACTCCCGGAGCGACGTGCTGTGGACGGATCCGGCGCCGCGATTCAGCAGGCCGCCACGGTCGAGCTCCCCCAGAATTGCCGGGATGCCGCCGGCGCGGTGTACGTCCTCGACGTGATAGTCGCTGCTCGGCGCCACCTTGCACAGGCAGGGCACCCGGCGGGACAGCTCATCGATGTCCTTCAGCCCGAATCCCACGCCCGCTTCGCGTGCCGCGGCGAGCAGATGCAAGATCGTGTTGGTCGACCCACCCATGGCCACGTCGAGCGCCATCGCGTTCTCGAAGGCGTCCCGGGTGGCGATGGAGCGGGGGAGTACCGACTCGTCGCCATCCGAGTAGTACCGGCGGGTAATCTCGGCGGCGAGCCGGCCGGCCCGCTCGAACAGCGTGCGCCGCTCAACATGCGTCGCCAGAGTCGTCCCATTGCCTGGCAGCGCGAGCCCGATCGCCTCGGTGAGGCAGTTCATCGAGTTGGCTGTGAACATGCCAGCGCACGACCCGCAGGTGGGGCAGGCGGATTCCTCGATCTCGCTGAGCTCCGCGTCGGAAACGAGCGGGTCGGCGGAGGCGGTCATCGAGTCGATCAGGTCAAGCTTGCGGTGCGCCACCAGCCCCGGCCCCGGCCGCCCGCCAGAGCCCGCAGCGATCTTGCCTGCTTCCATCGGCCCGCCGGAGACGAACACCGTGGGGATGTTGAGCCGCAGCGCGGCCATGAGCATGCCAGGCGTGATCTTGTCGCAGTTGGAGACGCACACCAGACCGTCCGCGCAGTGCGCGTTGACCATGTACTCGACCGAGTCAGCGATGAGCTCCCGGCTCGGCAGCGAGTACAGCATGCCGGCGTGACCCATCGCGATCCCGTCGTCGACCGCCATCGTGTTGAACTCCCTGGGCACCGCCCCGGCCGCGTGTACGGAGTCGGCGACCACCCGGCCCACCTCGCGGAGGTGAACATGGCCCGGTACGAACTCGGTGAAGCTGTTGGCCACCGCGATGATGGGTTTCCCAAGATCCTCGCGCGCGACGCCGGCGGCGCGCAGCAGCGCTCGCGCCCCGGCCATATTCCTGCCGTGCGTCACCGTGCGTGATCGAAGCCGCGGCATGCTGCGCTCCCTCGTTGGGCGGGGTCCCGGGCCAGGCTGCGGGTTCTCAGGCTACTCGCGTGTGATCGGCTGCGCTGAGGATCTGATGGCCCGCGCGCCATGGCTGGTCAGCCCGCACAACCCAGATGCCGAACGGCTGCCGCTGCACGTCGGAGTCACGCACGGTGACACTGGTCCTTGGGATCGAAACCCCGGGATGCCCTAATAGCGGGCCGGCAGCACCCGCGCCGCGGCAGCGTAGATCTTCTCGATCTCCTTGCTGTCCAGCGGAGACCCGCGGCCGTGTTTGATACTGCGGCGAAGGTACTTGCGCAAGCGCTTCGCACTGAATACGTCGACGTTGCGCACCGTGAGGATGGTCCAGGGGATCTTTGGCCCCCAGACGGCAAGTGACGGGCGCACGTCCACGCGTCGGCCGAGGGTCTGGTCGATGAGCTCCGATGCCCGGGCTGCTTCCCAGCGGGCTTCGTCGAGCCTTTCCTTCTGGCTGAACGGGCCGAGGAAGAGTTGCTTGCCACCGATCACCCGAACCGGCAGCCGTTTGTCCCAGCGCTCGGAGTCGATCGCGTATACCCCGGTCGGCCCGACCACGAGGTGATCGATGATCGCCTCGCTGCCGGGGATTGCCCGCTCGTTCAGCGCCACATACCCGGCGGTGACCAGCTTTTCGAGGTTTCGCTCGGTTTTGCGCTGCGCGGGGTTGCGCGTGGGCCGCGTCCGCGCGGTGCTGTGTGATCGGTAGATGGTGTCGCTGATCGCCACGAGGACGGCCACGGTCACGCCAATCCGCCAGCCGAAGACGAGGGTGACAGCGATCGCGGCCACGAGCGCTATGGCGAACCGCCGCTCCCAGATCGGCAGCCGCGGGTTGGCAGCGAGGGTGGCCAGGCCGCCACGCCGAACGGGGGGAGTGCGGTTTTCCTGGTCGGGAGGGCCGCCGTCGGCAGGGCCGCTGTCGGCGGTCGGGCGCGCATGCTTGTCTGCGGGCACGACATGTGCCTCCGGCCGCGTCTGGTGCGGGGCGGTTGATTCGCGGCCACCCGCATCGGGCCGTGTCACCGGGTCCACATTGCTCAGGGTAACCGATGGCGAACGGGCCGCCTAGCCCGGCAACGGTTCACACTATTGTCGCCATGGCCTGCGGATTCGTGAATCCGTTTACGGGTACAAGAATGGATTAACCATTTTTGAGCCCGCTGGATCAGGTGCGCAACAGGGCCGTTGCCCCCTGCCAACCGCTGGACGGCTGCCCGTCAGCCGTCTACCGTTCGGTAACGTGACGCAGATTCATGATCTCACGGCGCTGGACCAGGCGCTAGCCATCCGCCGCCGCGAGCTGTCACCGGTGGAGATCCTCGATCATTACCTGGACCGAATCGATCGCCTTGGCCCGCAGGTGGGTGCGTTCTTCACGGTGACCGCCGATCTCGCGGGAGACCAGGCGCGCAAGGCGGAGCGCACGGTTGCCGAGGCGGCCGATCCGGCCGCGCTGGCGCCGCTACTCGGCGTGCCGGTCCCGGTCAAAGACCTGAACATGGTCGCGGGGGTTCGGCTCACCTTTGGATCTGCCGTCTTCGCTGACAACCTCGCCGACGCCGACGATCACGTGGCGTCGTCGCTCCGGGCCGCTGGCGCGGTCATCCCTGGCAAAACGGCAACGCCCGAATTCGGCTTGCCATGCTACACCGAGACCGAGGTCGGGCCGCCGGCGCGCACACCCTGGGATCTGTCGCGGTCGGCCGGCGGATCGAGCGGCGGCGCGGCTGCGGCGGTGGCGGCTGGCCTGGCGCCCGTGGCGCAGGGCAGCGATGGCGGTGGGTCGATCCGTATCCCGTCCAGCGTGTGTGGCCTTTTCGGAATCAAGCCTTCCCGTGGGCGGATTTCCCAGGCGCCGCTTGTCCCGGACCTTACTGGCCTGTCGATCAACGGCCCGCTGGCCCGGACCGTTGCGGACGCAGCGCTTTTGCTCGATGTGATGACGGGCAACCAACCCGGTGACATGTACACCCAGCCACCGCTTCCCGACGGCGAGTCGTTCCTGTCCCACGCTGGCCGTCCACCTGGGAGGTTGCGCATCGCCCGGGTCATCGATCCGGTGGTGCCCGGCGCCGAGGTGCACCCGGACTGCCGCACCGCCTTCGAGGACGCCAGCGCGCTGCTCGCGGATCTCGGACATGAGGTGGAGGATGCGCCGGCGCCGTTCGGTCCGGATGTCGTCCCGCTCTTTGAGACGCTGTGGTACGGCATGGCGACGCTGATGCCGGTCGATCCGGGGCGTGAAGGCGAATTGTTGCCGCTGACTCGTTACCTGCGTGAGCGCGGGCGGGCCGCGAGCGCGGCGGATCTGATCTTCGCCCAAGCATACCTGCAGATCATAGTGCGCGGCGCCCTGCCGCTGGTCAACGCCTACGACGCCGTGCTATCCCCCACGCTGGCCTTGCCACCCGCCCCGGTGGGATATTTCCATGACCAGGAGCCCGCGGAGAACTTTGAGCGCCAAAAGCGCTTCGCGCCGTTCACCGCGATCTACAACGTCACCGGTCAGCCGGCGGTGAGCCTGCCGCTCTACTGGACCTCCGACGGTCTGCCCGTTGGCGTGATGCTGGGCGGGCGCATCGGCGAGGAGAGCACGCTGATCTCCCTGTCGGCGCAGCTTGAAGACGCTCGTCCGTGGAAGGACCGCCATCCGCCGATTTGGTGAGCGCCTGTGGCCGTGGCCGTAGAGCCGTGGTGGCTTCGGCGGCGGGTCGTTCGGCGCCTGCGTGCATGACCGGCAGGGGGAGTGGTGAGGCGGCAGGAACTTGAGCGGCTGGCGCGGGCGCATGGCGTGCAGCCGGCCTATCGCGACTCGCACGGCCGCAAGGTGCGGGTGGCAAGCGACACCCTGGCGGCCATTCTCGCGGTGCTCGGCGACCCGCCCGATGCACCTGCAGATCCACAGGCCGCGCCCTGCCCCTCCGCGCCGGAAGGCCCGGCCGGCCGCGTGTGGGGGTTCGCGGTTCAGCTGTACTCACTGCGCTCCCGCGATTCCTGGGGCCATGGCGACCTGCATGACCTCGCCCAGCTCGCCGTCTGGAGCGCACGTGACCTGGGCGCGGGTTTCGTCCTCGTCAACCCCCTGCACGCGGCCGAGCCCGCGCCACCGGTCAGCCCGTCGCCGTATCTGCCGATGACCAGGCGGTACGTCAGCCCGCTGTACCTGCGGGTGGAGGACGTACCGGAGTACGCGCAGCTTCCCGCGGCTGACCAAGCGCGGATCGCGAACCTGGGCGCCACCCTCCAAACCCGCAACGGCACGAGCGAGCTCATTGACCGTGACGCGGTCTGGGCGGCCAAACGTGCCGCGCTCGAGCTCCTTAGCCAGAAACCGCAAAGCCACGTGCGCCAGGCGGCGTTCGAGCGCTACCGCCGCGCCGAAGGCGAGGCACTGCAGGACTGGGCGACGTGGTGTGCGCTCGCCGAGGAGTACGGCCCCGACTACCGCGCATGGCCGCCAGGTTTGGCCCACCCACGGTCGCCGGCGGTCGCACGCGAGCGCACGCACCGACGGCCGCGAGTGGAGTTCCACGCCTGGTTGCAGTGGCTGGCGGACGAGCAGCTCGCCAGTGCCCAGGCGGCTGCGCGAGCCGCCGGAATGCCGATCGGCGTGATCCGCGACCTGGCGGTAGGCGCGCATCCTGGCGGCGCGGACTCGTGGGCGTGCCAGGACGTGCTCGCCGCCGGGATCAGCACGGGCGCACCGCCGGACGAGTTCAACCAGCTGGGCCAGAACTGGACGCAATCCCCGTGGCATCCGCAGCGGCTCGCCGCCCGCGGTTACGGCCCGCTGCGGGAGCTGGTGGCCGCCTCGTTGCGGCATGCGGGCGCGCTGCGCGTTGATCACGTTATGGGGCTGTTCCGGCTGTGGTGGGTGCCAGCTGGCATGACCCCGGACCGTGGGGCGTACGTGCGTTACGACCACAACGCGACGGTGGGCACGCTCACCAGCGAAGCGACGCGCGCCGGAGCCATGGTCATCGGGGAGGACCTCGGCACGGTAGAGCCCCGGGTGCGGGGCTTCCTCGCCCGCAAGGACGTGCTCGGCACGTCCATGCTGTGGTTCGAGCGGAACAAGGATGGGACGCCGCGGCCAGCCGCGCGATGGCGCCGCCGGTGCCTGGCCACCGTTGGCACGCACGATATGCCGCCAGCCGCCAGTTTTATTACCGCCGACCACGTCGCCCTGCGCGCCAGGCTTGGCTTGCTGACCCGGCCAATTGATACCGAACGGCTGGACGCGGATGCGACGATCCGAGCGTGGCGCACCATGCTGAGGGACACGGGCCTGCTGCCCGGTGACGCCAGCCCAGATACGGCGGAGATGACCGCGGCACTCTACCGGTTCCTCGCCGGTACGCCAGCTCGCCTGCTTGCCGTCTCGCTCCCCGACGCCGTCGGCGACCGCCGGCCACAGAACGTGCCGGGGACAACCAACGAGTACCCGAACTGGCGGCTGCCGCTCACCGACGGCGCGGGCCGGGCGGTCATGCTCGAGGAGCTGCCGGCCAGCAAGGTCGTGCGCCTGGTGGTGGGCGCGGTCACCGCGGGCCTGTAGCGCCCGCCTCGCGGTCGCGGGTCTGGGCCCGCAGGGCACGCTGGATGTCGTCGTGGCACTCGGTGAGGAGCCGCCGCAGCGGTGGGGGTGGCTGCTCGCGCGCGATGAAGTCGTCGGTCATCGCGACGGTCGTCTCACTGATCGCGGTCGGGTACGTGCCGAGGACGAAGTTGTGCGCCATGTCGGACGACCAGTTATGCCATACCTCGCCGAGTACGGCGAAGTAGCGCGCCGCGAACGGCTCGAGCAGGTCGGTTTGGTCGCTGTCGGCGAAGCCAGCGACGACCGCGCGGAACATCGCGTTCGTCATCGTGTTCCCTGCGACAATCTTGTCCCAGGCGGCCAGTTTGGCCTCCGGTTCAGGGATGGCGGCACGGCACGTGGCGGCACGCCGTTCGCCAGTGGCTGTCGCGTCACGTTTGAGTTCGGCGCTGATCTCGGTCTCGCCGGCCACGCCGCGGCTGACCAGCCGGTGCAACAGCATCCAGCGCAGCTCCGTGTCGATGGCCAGGCCCTCGATGACCGTCGACTCGTGGAGCAGCCCGGCCAGCAGGGCAAGATGGGCGTGCGAGGTCGCGGTGCGAGCGAGCGCGTGTGTGTAGGCGAGCTGGCGGTCGGAGCTGGGCTCCGCCTCGTGCAGCATCGTGTGCAGCGCGTCGGCGAGAGCGGCGAGACCATTCTCCCGCCACGCCGGGTCGGAGAACCGGCGCACCGCGGCCGACGCCTGGCGCAACAGGCTCTGCGCGACCGTGATATCAGGCACCGAGCCGACGCCGGAGGTGACGAGCCGGACGTAGTCGCGGGCGGGCATTTCCGCGTCACGGCACATGTCCCAGGCCGCGGTCCAGCAGAGCGCCGAGGGCAGCGACTCAGTGATATCGGCGATGCCGTCAACGACCGTGCGCAGCGACGATGAGTCCAGCCGGATTTTGGCGAAGCCGAGATCGTCATCGTTGAGCAGGACGAGATCCGGGCGTCGGTGGCCCGCCAGGGCCGGGATTTCGGTGCGTGCACCAGCCACGTCCAGTTCGACGCGGTGACGGCGCGTAATGCCCGTTCCATCGCGGTCATAGAGCCCGATCGCGATCCGCTGCGTGCGCAGCGTCGGGTGCCCTGACGGTGCCTCCTGCAGCACCGCGAACGACGTGAACACCCCGGCGCCGTCCACGTCGAACGACGGCCGCAGCGTGTTCACACCGGCCGATTCCAGCCATTCCTTGGACCAGGAGGAGAGGTCCCGCCCCGACGTTTCCTCGAGCGCGGCCAGCAGGTCGTTCAGGGTCGCGTTGCTCCAGGCGTGCCGGTCAAAGTAGCGGCGCACGCCCGCGAGGAAATTGTCCAGACCGACGTAGGCGACCAGCTGCTTGAGCACCGAGGCGCCCTTGTAGTAGGTGATCCCATCGAAATTGACTTCGACCGCACGGATATCGGGGATGTCGGCCGAGATGGGATGGGTGGAGGGCAGCTGGTCCTGGCGGTACGCCGCCGTCTTGAAGAGCTGCAGGAACGTGGTCCAGGCGCCCTTCCAGCGGGTGGATTCGGAAAGGGCCAGCGTCCCGGCGAATGTGGCGAACGACTCGTTCAGCCAAAGATCGTCCCACCAGCGCGTGGTGACCAGGTTGCCGAACCACATGTGCGCCATCTCGTGCAGGATGGTCTCGGCCCGGGCTTCCCGGTACGCATCGGTCACCCGGGACCGGAACACGTAATTTTCCAGGAACGTCACGGCACCCGCGTTTTCCATCGCGCCCGCGTTGAATTCCGGCACAAACAGCTGATCGTATTTGCCGAACGGGTACCGCAACCCGAAGACCTGCTGAAAAAAGGCGAAGCCCTGCTTCGTCACCTCAATGATCTCTGGCGGATCGAGGTATTCGGCGAGGGATCGGCGGCAGTACACCCCGAGCGGGATCCCCTTGTAAGAGTCCCGCACCTCGTGGTACGGGCCTGCGCAGATTGCCGTGATGTAGGTGGATATGACCGGCGTCGGCGGGAAGTGCCAGCCCACGCGGGGGGACACCCACCGCGACCCCCCCGGCTCGATCGGCTCGCCTGCCACATCAGGCGCGTTGTTGCTCACCACGACCCATCCGGCTGGCGCGGTGACGCTGAATTCAAAGGTGGCCTTCAGGTCCGGTTGGTCGAAGCAGGCAAACACGCGGTGCGCGTCGGCCGGTTCGAAATGCGAGTAAAGGTACACTTCGCCGTCCACCGGATCGGTGAATCTGTGCAGGCCTTCCCCGGTCCTTGAGTAGGTGCAGTCGGCGACTATCCGGGCTTCATTCGTGGCGGCAAGATCGGCAAGAGTGATCCGGCTACCACGGAAGGCCGACGTCTCCACCGCGGAGCCGTTAAGGATAATCTCGCGGACGCCCTCCGCCTCCAGCTCGATGAACGTCGCGGCACCAGGGCTCGTGCAGCGGAACCGCACGACCGTAACCGACGTGAACCTTTCCTCCCCAGCCGTCAGGTCAAGGTCGACGGCATAGGAATCCACGGTGAGCAGCCGTGCCCGCTCCCGTGCTTCGTTCCTTGTGAGGTTGCCCGCCACGGTGTTTGTGTCCCTTCGCTCTCGCATGCGGCCGCGCCGTTACACGGTACCGGCGCCGCCGCCGCGGCGGGTGCCCCCCAGCGCCTGGTCGGATGCGCAGCCACCGCCTCGTTCCGGCATCCTTTCACGCTTGTCACGGAATGACCGGGTATGGACGATGGTTTCGACGAACATGACGGACATGGCACAAACACAAGGCCCCGCACAGGTCGACTTCTGGTTCGATCCCATCTGCCCCTGGGCCTGGATCGCATCCCGCTGGATGATCGAGGTAGCGGAGCTGCGGCCCGTGCGGCCCCGCTGGCACGTGATGAGTCTTTCCGTGCTCAACGAGGGCAAGCCCGATCTCCCCGAGCGGTACCAGGAGCTGCTGAGCACTGGCTGGGGGCCGGTCCGGGTGTGCATCGCGGCCGAGCAGAAGTTCGGTCCTGGCGTGCTCGGCCCGCTCTACACGGCGCTCGGCACCCGATTTCACCAGCAGAAGCTGCCCAGGGACCGCGCCACCGTTGAGGCCGCTCTCGCCGAAGCAGGGCTGTCGGCCGAGCTGGCCGACGCGATGGATTCACCCGAGTTCGATGCGGCGCTGCGCGCATCTCATCACGACGGCATGGACCGGGTCGGTTACGAAGTAGGAACCCCCGTGATTTCCGTGGACGGCACATCCTTCTTCGGGCCTGTGGTCACGCCGATACCGCGCGGTGAGGCCGCTGCCCGGCTGTGGGACGGCGTGCTGCTCGTCGCCGGCACGGACGGGTTCTTCGAGCTCAAACGGAGCCGCAACCGCGATCCGATCTTCACCTGAGCAGCAGGCCGCAACGCCAGGCACGCCGGTTCCGCCCGCCACTGTCTGGGACACTGGTAGGCGTGCACGTCTATCTTGGCTCGGATCATGCTGGTTACGAGCTCAAGGCCGCCTTGGTGAAGCGGCTCGCCCAGCTCGGTCACGAGCCGGTTGACTGCGGTCCCGCGGGCTACATCCCCGACGATGATTACCCGGCCTATGTGCTGCGCGCGGCGCGCGCGGTGGCTGCTGAGCCTGGCAGTTTCGGCATTGTGATCGGCGGTTCAGGAAACGGCGAGCAGATCGCCTCAAACAAGGTGACGGGCGTGCGGGCGGCGCTGGCGTGGAGCGAGGAAACCGCGCGGCTGGCGCGCCAGCACAACGACGCGAACGTCCTGAGCCTGGGCGCGCGCATGCACACCACCGACGACGCCGCCGGGTTCGCTGCGACCTTCCTGAGCACGCCGTTCTCGGGCGATCCACGGCACGCTCGGCGGCTGGCGATGATCACGCGCTACGAGCAGAGCGGCGAGCTGCCCCCAGTGCCGGACTGACCAGGTAGCCGGTGTGGGCTGACCGCTGCCAGGGCGACCGCCGCGGGGTGACCAGGTTGCCGACCGCGGGCGTGCTGCTCGCCGGAGTAGTTCCGGCGAATTGGGTCCCGAACGACGGGTCACACCGCTACGCTGGCTTACGAAAGCCCTCCTCGACTGCGCTGGGACACCAAGCCCGACATCGCATCAGGAGGACGTTCCTAAACGCAAGTCCTCCCAGGGCCTACGCGTATTACTACGGCTGCCGCGTCGTTCCCACCATGGATCTGCAGCGGTTCCCGGCCACCTCGGGGCCGCGCTGGGCCACCGAGGCCACAGGAGGGGCCGCGGTGCCAAAAAGGGCCATAGCGTAGGGCCACGGTGCGCCACCGTGGCCCCTGCACGCTCCGCTTGGGCGTGAGTCATTCGTTAGCGTTAGCGCCGATCTTCGCGGCCGGTGATTGGTGAAATCGGCGTTAGTGGGTGCGTCGGCGGCGCTTGCGCCGTCGCAGCTTGTGCCCGCTGGTCCCGGCGTTGGGGGCCGGGGCAAGGCGCGCGGCATCCGGTGCTTGCGCACGCCGAGCCGAATCGCTGAGCCGGTCGCCCGGGGCTGCGGGCCTGTTGGTGCGCCGCTCCGGGACGTCCCGCCGCGGCCCCGCGCCCCGTTCTGGTGTTTCCTGCGGCCTCGCTCCCTGCCCCGCAGTTTCCCCCAGTGCCGTGGCCGGTTCCGTGTTTCCTGGCGGCGTCGCCCGTTGCCACCTGCCGTGCGGTCTGGCTGGTTGCGGTGCGGCTAGCCGGTCCGCCCACTGCGTGGCCGCGGCCTCGTGCTCTGGGCGCGGCGTGGACACATCCCGCGCCCGCATCGCCGAATCGAGGGTCACACGCATTCCTGCCATCACCAGCCTCCCACCTCAGTGTCGCATCCCGGCGGCACATCCCCTTCCTTCAGCCGCCCCCAGTCTTGCGTAAGCGCCCAATCAGCGAATGTGTGCCAAACGAGGTCGGGGTGGCGTCGGCGCAGTGCGGCGATGTCGACGGCGGTGCCGACTTCTTCCAGGCGTGTGAACAGTGGGTTCGGGGGGCCTGCCAGATGATCAGCCACGGCGACCTGGCGCCCGAGCAAGCGGGAGACGATCCTGGCCGCTTGTTCGGCGCTGACCTCGTCCGAGGCGATCTCAATGCGCTCGGCCAGCATGTCATCACGGGACTCGAGGACGCGCGCGGTGAATGCGAGGACGTCAGCCACCGGGATCTGCTGCAGGAGCCGGGAGGGGGATACCGGGCTAGGGAGCAGGCCAGCATCGAGCGCGGCCGCGTTCCATGGGTTCCACAGATTCTCCATGAGGGATCGTGTGCGGTACACCACTGCTGCGAAGGTATTGCTCAACCGCGTGCTTGCTATCGAGGATCAGGACACCGGTTGGCCGGTCAGCGTCGGCGACTGTGATGTAAACGAGATGATTCACCTCGGCGGCCTTGGCCGCATCGATTATGTTGCGCCCGTGACGACCATCCGCGGCCGGGCCTGCCGCGTGCGCGGTTCCCGCCGCTACGATGGCGTCGGCCTGCCGGGCCGCTGCCGCCAGGCTCACGACGTCGTCGAAATCCGCTCGCACGGTTTCCGCCCCGCGTTGTGTCAACCGCCGAGCGGCTGCTGATGCGGGAACACGCGTCGTGGCCAGCACCCGATGGCCGCGATCGCGTAGCAGCGATGTCAGCGGACCGAACCGCCCTGTCGCACCGCAGAACAGAATCGTGAGCCGATGCACCGTGACCCTCCTGCCGCTCCGGCTTGTCCGGGGGGGCGGGCGTGCGGGCCGGAGGTGTCCGTGGCCCGCTGAGGGACTCTACGGGTCGCCCGTGACCCGGTGAGGGACTCTACGGGTCGCCCGACCGCGGCCCGCTGGGGGGCGGGCGTGGGGGCCGGCGGGCGTGCGGGCGGCGAGTTCGGCGCGCGGGCACCACAGGGACCAGTTTCTAGGAGGGTCGTTGAGAAGCGAGCCGGCGCGCCCGCCGTCACGGCGCGAGGTATTCGAGGGCAGGGCGCGGACGCCTCACCGCAGGTCTGTTGATCCTGGAGGCCCTCTTCGCCATCGAGGCGCTGATGGCCACCACGGTGCTGCCAGCGATCCGCGCCGATCTGGGTGGCTTGTCGTTGTACGGGTGGGCGCTCGCCGCATCGAGCTTTGGCGCCTTTGGAGCGATCCCGATCGGCGGGCGGGCCGTGGACAGGTTCGGCCCCCGCCCTCCTCTCGCCACCTTGCTCACCATGTTCGGCGCCGGGCTGCTCGTCGCCACCTTTGCTCCGAGCATGCTCGTCGTGGCAGCCGGCAGGTTTCTCCAAGGCGTGGCCACCGGCGGCCGGTACGCCGTTTCGCTGGGCGCGGTGGCCAAGACGTATCCGGAGCGGCTGCGCCCGCGGGTGCTAGCCCTCCTTGCTTCGATGTGGATCCTGCCCGGGCTGTTCGGCCCGCCTCTGGGCGCGCTCACCGCGACGGCAGTCGGCTGGCGATGGGTGTTCGTGGCTCCCGCACCCATCCTGGCCGTCGCGGCCTGGCTCGTCCTTCCAGTCCTGCCCGGCGCTCGGCGCGGAGATGGGCCGCGGCTTCCCGTGCGATGGCCGCTGCAGCTTACGCTGGGAGCCGGGCTCTTCCTCAGCGGCCTGACAACGCCATCGCCCGCGAGTATCGGGCTGTGCCCAGCCGGAATCGCCCTCGCCTTGCCTGCCCTCGCCCGCATCGTGCCGAAAGGAACATTCCGCGCGCGGCCGGGGATTCCGGCGGCGGCCGCATCGGCGTTCCTGTTGTCGGCCTCGTTCTTTGCGGTGGACGGTTTCGTGCCCCTGATGCTGACCGGTGTCCGTGGTCTGTCCGTGGCGGCGGGGGTCGTCCTCGCCACGGCCACGGTCGCATGGTCGGTCGGCAGCTGGTGGCAATCCCGCCGCGCGGAGACCTGGACCGCGACTTCGCTGGTCGCTACTGGCGCGGCGGTTATCGCCGTCGGGACCGCCGGATGGCGAGCGGGCTTGTTGGCCTCCCGATCGCCATAACGTATGCCGGCTGGACGGTGGCAGGGATCGGGATGGGCATCGCGTTCCCGACGATCCCCCGCACGGTCATGGGCACCACCGCCGACGGAGCGGAGGCGCGGCAATTGTCGTCTTCATTGCTGATGGACACGCTCGGCGTCGCGATGGGCGCGAGCCTCGGTGGCGCGAGCGTCGCCTTGGCCGGAAACGCCGGTGCGGGCCTTCGGACTGGGCTTGCCGGAGCCTTCCTCCTTGGCTTGGTATGCGCGGTGCTCGTGCTGCCAATCTCGCGCCGATTGCCGCACCTGCCATCTGGCCAGCCACACGAGCCTGCCGAGGTTCGCAGCCCGGGGCAGCCCTCAGGCGACGCGACCTAATGGTCGGCGTCAGGCTCTAAAACACCATCGGGCACCAGGGGGCTGGGTCCCAGGACATCGCCGCGGACACCGCAGCGAGCGAACCTTCCCGTAGCTGCGTGACAAGGCCTGCGCCGGCGAGCGCACCGAGCCTGGTGCCGCCAAGATACGCAGCGCCGAGCGCCGACACGGGCAGTGCCAGGTCCGCTGGGTCACCGGTCCGCTCACAGGCTGCCGCCGGGCCGCCAGGTCCTTGGGCCCGCAGCCGCCACCGGCCCGCATTCCATGGGCAAAGGCCGTCGGCAACCTCGATCACCGCATCGACCGGTGCAGCGTAGCTGCGCCCGGAAAGCGCCGCGGGCACATTGACCAGGCGAATCCACAGCCCGTCGTGCATCCGTACGCGGGCACGGCGTGGGTCGGCGAGCATATGCAGCAAGGGATCATCGACTGGCCGGTTGGGCGCCATGACCTCACCGGTGAGGTCACGGCTCAGCAGGTCACGCCACAGCCCCGCCGCGGCCGGCGGGCTCTCGGCGATCAGCTCCCGGATCCTGATGATGCCTGCGGGTAGATCGTCCTCATCCCAGCTCGGCGCCGCGGCGTAAAGCGCATACCCCTTCGGCCCGGCGGTGTCCTCGGCGAGCAGGCAGCGAAGCGGTGCGGTCCCTTCACGCCGGTACTCGGGGTCGTGGAGCGCGGCATTCCACCAGCGATCGTCCCTGGCGAACAACCCCGGTCGGCCCGGAATCATCGCGTCGTACACCTTCGTGATTTCCAGCCTCGCCTGCTGCGGGTCGGCGATCCGAAGCCGGAGCCCAGGATCGGAGGGCGCACCAGCGGCGAGCTGTCCCTCGCCGCGGCGGATGCGCACAGTCGAGAGGGCCGAGGCGGGGCCGTAGCCGAACCTTCCGTAGATGCCGGCTTCAGATGCCCACAGTGCCGCGATCGCCTCGCCGCGGTCACGGATGTCGCCGAGCTGGCGGGTCATCAAACTGCGCAGGATGCCACGGCGGCGGTGCGACGGCAGCACGGAGACGGCGGTCACCCCGGCCGTGGGCATGACGGCGCCCGGCACACTCAGCCGAAAGGTGAAAGCCGCCGCCAGCCCAGTGATCAGATCGCCGTCGAACGCCGCGAGGCTGCGTTCGAACTCGAAACGTTCCCTGAAGTGCCGCATCTCAGGCTCGGCCGGCCAGTGCGAGTGGAACGCGTGCTCATCGACCGCGTAGGCACGTGCGAACTCATCGTCGGTGATCGGGCGGATCGGATGAAGCTCAGCCATGCTGCCTTCGTACCCTGTGCTGGCCCGTGCGGCGAATGGTTTTGGGCTGCCGATGTGCTCGCCAGCCAATCGAGAGCTACAGTGCCCGCATCATGGTTTCCCGCCGGGCCTCCCGTGTGCTCACCACCATCCGTTCCGCTGGCGTGGGGGTGCGCACGTTCGCGCGCGGGCAGTTCGTCACCCGCAACCGGCGCCTGTCGGCCGTGCTCGCGGCCATAACGATCGCGATCGGTGTCGCCGCTGTCCACGTGTCGGCGTCGTGGTTCTCGCCGGGCATAATGATCTTGCCAATCCTCGCTGGCGGCTTTCTGCTGCGAGTCAGGGCGCTGCGCATCTTCTATTGCGTCGTCGCCGTGATGATCGCCTACGACGTCATGGACGGCCGGGCCGGGCCGGGGATCGTTGCGACCATCGCCATTGTCGGCGTGCTCGCCGACGCGCTGGCCAGGACGCGGGAGAAGCTGGGAGTTCGCGGGCTGCGCGGCGACCAGATGCTGATTGAGCTACGGGACCGGCTTCGCGCCCAGGGGCGGCTGGCCCGGCTGGCTGAGGGCTGGCGCTCGAGGGTGGTGCTTGAACCCGCTGGCGGGTCATCGTTTGGCGGCGACTTCGTCGTATCTGCGTCGGACGGCAAGACCCTGGAGCTTGCGCTCGTCGACGTCTCGGGCAAGGGCATCGACGCGGGGACCCGAGCGCTGCTGTTGTCTGGCGCGTTCGGTGGCCTGCTCGGCTCGGTACCGAAAGAGGAGTTCCTGGGCGCGTGCAATGCGTACCTGCGCCGCGGCGGCGCGGCCGAAGGCTTTGTCACCGCCGTTCACCTGGCGCTTGACTTGATGACCGGCGAATATGTGCTGCACTCGGCCGGCCATCCACCCCCTGCTCAGTTCGATGCGGGTACCGGAACGTGGCGCATTACCCAGGCGAGAGGCATCGTGCTCGGCGTGGTCGCGGATCTGCACTGCAGGCCAGAACGGGGGGTGCTCCGGCAAGGTGACGCGCTGCTGCTATATACGGATGGCCTGGTCGAGGCGCCGGGGCGCGATATCGACGCTGGCATCGACCGCTTGCTCGGCGAGGCAGACCGGATGGTGACCTCGGGGTTCCGCCAGGGTGCCACGGAACTTGTCAGGGCGATGAAGACCGCACACGTCGACGACTGCGCGCTTGTTCTGATCTGGCGGACATGAGCAGGCGGCTGATCTGCGTACGCCGACGTAAAAAGGCTGTGGACAATGCATTTCAGGCCTTCTCATGACGGGCGTCTGCCTGATATTGAGCGTAATGTAATCGGCGCGAAGTGGCGCCGTGCTGAGCCGTTTCCAATTTGGGACCGAACCGTAATAGTATCGATGATCCAGCCGTGCCGATTTTGGGCCAGAAAGCTCGACCGCGGGAACGGCCCGGGAGCGCCCAAACCAGCGGCCGGGTGGCCGGCGCGGCGGCTTGCAGCCAGGTTGGCGCGGAGAGTAACTGTTCCTGGTGGTCGTGGAACCTCTTACGCCGGACCGGGCACGACACGCGGGCCGCGCCATGTTTTAGGAGGGTTGCGTTGCCTGGATCGCGGGTAATCCGCTGGTGGGCGCGTCACATGAGGTGACGTTTATGTCATGTATCTAAATGTGACGCTTATGTCATTATTTGCATTAGTTTCAGAAGTGTGCCGCAATAGAAACCGTGACGCGCGAGGCGACGCCAGTGAGCCATGGGACCGTTACCCACGGCGATGCCGCATCGGTGCCCGCCCGTGAGAGTCCGGGTCCGGGCGAGGCGGCGGCACCGGAGGTTGCGCAGACCGCGATCGATGCGCTCTCCGCGCGCGCGGCTGGCGAAAACTTTCCCGTCGCCCTGCGTGCCCTGCCCCGCAGGTACCGGCGGCATCTCATGGCCGTGTACCGTTTCGCGCGCCTGGTGGACGACATCGGCGACGAGGCACCAGTAGCCCGCGCCTTCGGTGACGGTGGTCACACTCGTGGCGGTGGTGGCGGTGGTGGCGGGCGTAACGATGGTGACATCCGTGACATCCGTGACACTCGTGGCGGTGGTGGCGAGCGTGACGCTCGTGACGCTCGTGACGATGGTGGGGACGGTACCGGGGCCTCGCGGCCGGGTCGCCAGCACCAGGCGGTTGCCGCCAACCGGCTGCGCCTGCTCGATCTGGTGGAGCAAGATCTTGATCGCGCCTTCTCGCCTGGCGCCGCGGCTGGGCTGCCGGTCGTCAAGGACCTTGGCCGCACCGCCGCGGAATGCGCCATTCCCGCGGAGCCGTTCAGGATGCTGATTCAAGCCAACCGCCAAGACCAGACGGTCAGCCGCTACGACTCGTTCGACGCGCTGCTCGGCTACTGCCGCATGTCGGCCAATCCAGTCGGGCACACCGTGCTGCACATCTTCGGCATGGCCACGCCGGAGCGTATGCGGCTCTCCGATCTCGTGTGCACGGCGCTGCAGCTCGCCGAGCACTGGCAGGACGTGGCAGAGGACTTCGCTCGGGATCGCATCTACCTGCCCCGGGACGATATGGCAGCATTTGGGTGCACCGAAGGTGATGTCGCCGACGCCGCGAACGCCACCCGCCGGGCGGCGCAGCCGATGGTGCCGCCCCGGCTGCGCGAGCTCTTGCGGTCTGAGACCGAACGCGCGCGGCGGCTGCTCGACGAGGGGGCCGCGTTGACCGGCACACTTCACGGCTGGGCCAGGCTCGCGGTCGCCGGCTACGTAGCGGGGGGCCGTGCGACCCTCACCGCGATCGCGGCGTCCGATTTCGACGTGTTCAGCACGACGCCGAGGCCCGGCCGGGCCGCAACGGTGACCGGTCTTGCACGTGCCTACGTGACGGGGAGATGACCGTGGCCACCGAACCGGGATCTGTTGCGCCGGACACCGCCGCGGCGTACCGGCATTGTGAGCACGTCACCCGGACCCAGGCGCGTAACTTCTCCTATGGCATCAGGTTGCTGCCGCCGGACAAGCGCCGCGCACTCAGCGCTATCTACGCGTTTGCCCGCCGGATCGACGACATCGGTGACGGCGCCCTTCCCGCTGCAGAGAAGCTGTCGCTCCTTGATGAGGCCGCGGACGCGGCGGCCAATCCCGCGGCTTACCCGGAGGATCTGGTCCTGACCGGACTCGCCGACGCCGCCAAGCGGTTCCCGATCCCGCTGAGCGCGTTCGGTGAGCTGATCGACGGCTGCGCCGCCGACGTGCGAGGCACGTCCTACGCGACATTCGACGACCTGCTCTACTACTGCCGCTGCGTCGCTGGTTCCGTCGGCCGCCTATCGCTCGGCGTGTTCGGCGCGACGGACCCACCGGCGGCCGAGCCGCTCGCAGACGCACTTGGCGTCGCCCTTCAGCTCACCAACATTCTTCGGGACATCGGGGAAGACCACGCGCGCGGACGCGTTTACCTACCTGTGGCGGATATCGAGCGGTTCGGCTGCGGGCTTGCGCCAGGCTCGCCGCCTCCCGCGGCCGACCACGGGCGGCTGGAGGACCTCATCCGGTTTGAAGCGCAGCGCGCGCGAGCCTGGTATTCGACCGGTCTCACGCTGCTCCCGCTGCTTGATGGCCGCAGCGCTGCGTGCACGGCAGCGATGGCGGGGATCTACCGGCGATTGCTCGACCGGATCGCGGCCGCCCCGTCGGCCGCCGTTGCTTCGCGCATGTCGCTCCCGGGCTGGGAGAAGATTTGGGTGGCGATCCAATCGCTTGCCGGTGGCTTGGCATGACGGCGCTTCCGGTCATGGCTCCGGGCCCAGACGTCCGCGGAGCCACCACCCGCCACGGCCCACGCATCCTCGTGGTCGGCGGTGGGCTGGCCGGGATCACCGCGGCCGTCGCCCTGCGCGATGGCGGCGCGCGGGTCACACTGGCGGAGGCGCGGCCACGCCTGGGCGGCGCCACAACGTCGTTTACCCGCGGCGGCCTGACCATCGACAACGGCCAGCACATCTTCCTGCGCTGCTGCACGGCGTACCGTGGCCTGCTCGACCGGCTCGGCATGACCGCAGGCACTGTGTTGCAGGAAAGGTTCGACGTGCGCGTGCTGACCCCCTCATCAGGGGCCGCGCGGCTGCGCAGGCGCGCGCTACCCGTGCCGCTACACCTTGCTCCCGCACTCGCCAGCTACCCGCTGCTCTCGCGGACCGAGCGAGCCGGGGCGGTCCGCGCGGCGCTGGCCTTCCGTCGGCTGGATCCGGCCGACCTCGCAACCGACTCGAAGCGCCTCGGCGACTGGCTGGCGGCCCACGGCCAGGGGCCGCGCGCCCGGCGCAGGCTGTGGGACATTTTTGTGGTATCAGCGCTGAACATCGCCGGCGACGATGCCTCACTCGCGCTCGCCGCGATGGTGATCAAAACCGCGCTGCTTAGCGCGCCTGGCGCAGCCGACATCGGCGTCCCCACCGTGCCGCTGGGCGAGTTGCATGGCCAGGCCGCCGCCGCATTGCTGCACAAGCTCGGTGCCACCGTCTTGACCGGAGCCAAGGTCGCCGCGATCGCCGCGGCACCTGGTGACGATGGCGGTGGCGGATTCCGCGTTCGGCTCGGCGGGGCGGGTGGCGGAGAACCGGACGGCGCCGGGGAAGCGGATGACGAACCAGGGCATGCGGATGACGGACCGCCGTTTGCGGACGGACCGCCGTTTGCGGATGACGGAGTACAGCACGCGGGTGAGGCGGCGCCGGACGTCGGCGTGGGCGGCTACGGAGCCGATGTCCGCGTGGATGGCGTTGTGCTCGCCGTCCCCCCCGAACAAGCCGCGCGCCTGCTGCCCGCCTCGGCGGCTGGCCCGCACGGCACCGCGGGCGACCCGGATCGCTGGCACGGGCTCGGCGAGTCGCCGATTGTCAACGTGCATGTGGTGTACGACCGCCCTGTGACCTCGCTTCGCTTCGCCGCCGGTGTCGGAACGCCGGTACAGTGGATCTTCGATCGGACGCAGATCTCCGGCTGCCAGCACGGCCAGTACCTCGCCGTGTCGCTTTCGGCTGCGGAGGAGTATGCGGGCCAGCGGACGCAGCAGCTACGCGCCGAGTTCCTGCCCGCGCTTGAGCAACTGCTCCCTGCGGCGCGGGCGGCGCGCGTGATGGACTTCTTTGTTACCCGGGAGCGGCGGGCGACGTTCCGCCAGGTACCGGGAACAGCAGCGCTCCGGCCAGGGGCGGCCACCCGGATGGACGGGCTGGCGCTGGCCGGAGCGTGGACCAATACCGGTTGGCCGGACACGATGGAGGGAGCCGTGCGGAGCGGACTCGAAGCAGCCAGGACGATTATGGCGAGCCTGGAGGCAAGACGATGACCGCCATCATCCCGGTAGGCGTGACTACGGCTCGCGACGTTGTGCGGCCTGCCCTCGAAGCGTCGCTCGAGCGGCTCACGCCCGCGATGCGGAAGGTCGCCGCTTACCATCTCGGCCTGGCCGATCCGGATGGCGCGCACCCGGGGAACGGCACGGTCGGCGGGAAGGCGCTGCGCCCCGCGCTCGCGCTGCTATCCGTACGCTCGGCCGGCGAGCCAGCCGAGCGCGGCATGCCGGCTGCGGTGGCGGTCGAGCTCGTGCACAACTTTTCACTGCTGCACGACGACATCATGGACGGCGACACCGAACGTCGGCATCGGCCGACCGCCTGGACGGTGTTCGGCGTCCCTTCGGCGATCTTGGCTGGCGACGCACTGCTGGCGCTGGCCCAAGACATCCTGCTCGAGGAGACGGGGCCACAGGGCCGCTGGGCCGCACGCTGCCTGCTCGCCGCGGTGCAGCGGTTGATCAGCGGGCAGAGCGCGGACATGGAGTTCGAGCGGCGCGACGACGTGACCATGGACGAATGCCTGACGATGGCCGGGGACAAGACGGCGGCACTCATGGCCTGCGCGTCCAGCATCGGCGCGATCTCCGTGGGCGCTCCGGCCAGCCTGGCCATGAGCCTCGCCGACTTCGGCTCGCATACCGGGCTCGCGTTCCAGCTCGTCGATGACCTGCTTGGCATCTGGGGCGCGCCCGAGGTGACTGGCAAGCCGGTCTGGTCCGATCTGCGCACCCGCAAGAAGACGCTGCCAGTGGTTGCGGCCCTCTCATCTCCTGCCTCTCAGGGCGCGCTCCGGCGCGAGCTTGCCGACCTGCTCGCCAAGCAAGAGCAGCTGAGCGAGGAGGACCTCGGGCGGGCTGCGCGGCTGATCGAAGAAGCGGGCGGCCGGGCGTGGGCTGAAGAAGAGACCGCGCGGCAACTCGAGGCGGCGTGCAAGTGCCTGGCCGATGCTCCGATTCCCCCGGACGTGAGCGCCGAGCTGACCGAGATCGCTCGGTTCATCGCGGACCGGGAGTCGTGAGGGACCCGGGTATGACGACGACGCAGCGCGCCGGGACCGGCGCGGCAGGCGAGGCTGAGCCACGGGGCGCCGCGGCCACCCTGGAACGCGCCCGTGATCACCTGCTCGGTCTGCAGGATGGCCAGGGCTGGTGGAAGGGCGAACTCGAAACCAACGTAACGATGGACGCCGAAGACCTGCTGTTGCGTGAGTTCCTCGGCATCCGCACGGAGCGGGAGACCGAGGCCGCGGGCCGCTGGATCCGGTCCCAGCAGCGCGGCGACGGGACTTGGACGAACTTCTACGGCGGACCGCCTGACCTTTCCACAACCGTCGAAGCGTACGTGGCGCTGCGCCTGGCGGGCGATCCGCCGGACGTGCCGCATATGGCCAGGGCGGCGACATTCATCCGCGACCGCGGCGGCGTACCGGCGACCCGCGTGTTCACCCGCATCTGGCTGGCCATGTTCGGCGAGTGGCCATGGGACGACCTGCCGGTCATGCCGCCTGAATTGATCTACCTGCCCAGCTGGTTTCCGCTCAACGTGTACGACTGGGCGTGCTGGGCGCGCCAGACGATAGTGCCGCTCACCATCGTGGGATCGCTGCGCCCCGTGCGCACTCTGCCGTTCACGCTGGCCGAACTGGGCGTGCAAGCGCCTCGGCCGGGGGTTTCGGAGGGCGGCCCCGCTGGGCTGGCCGAGCTCAGCGAAGGTGAACCGACGATGGTCCTTAACGGCTCACGCGGCGTGGCGCGCCCGCGCAAGGGCCGGTCGGGCGGGTCGGCGGTCGGCTGGGCCGAGTTCTTCCGTGGGCTCGACCGCGTGCTGCACGCCTACGAGCGCGGCCCGGTGCGCACGGCGCCCGCACGGGCGGTGCGCCGGGCGGCGTTGCGGCGCTGCGCGGAGTGGATCATTGCGCGTCAGGAGGCCGACGGCTGCTGGGGTGGAATCCAGCCGCCGTGGGTGTACTCGCTGATCGCCCTGCACGTGCTCGGTTACGGGCTCGACCATCCGGTAATGCGTCGCGGGCTGGCCGGGCTTGAGCGCTTCGTCACCATCGAGGATTCGGCGGACGGGCCGGTCCGGCGCCTCGAGGCGTGCCAGTCGCCCGTGTGGGACACGGTGCTCGCGATGATCGCGCTAGCGGATGCTGGCCTGCCCGCTGGCCATCCAGCGCTCGCCCAGGCGACGCGTTGGGTCCTTGCCGAGGAGATCCCCGGCCCCGGGGACTGGCAGGTGCGACGCCCGCGCCTGGCCCCGGGGGGGTGGGCGTTCGAGTTCGACAACGACATCTACCCCGACATCGACGACACCGCGGTGGCGGTGGTCGCCTTGGCCCGAGCGGTGCCGGAGCAGGCCGATGGCCAGGCCGAGCAGACCGGGGATGTCTCCGCGGGCGGCAACACCGGCTCCGGGCCATTCATCGGCGATGCTGTGCGCCGTGCGCTTCGCTGGCTGGAGGGCATGCAATCCCGCGACGGCGGCTGGGGCGCTTTCGATGCGGACAACACGCAGCAGCTGTGCTTGAAGCTGCCGTTCTGCGACTTTGGTGCCGTGATCGACCCACCATCCGCTGACGTCACCGCGCACGTCGTGGAGGCGCTCAGCGTCAAGGGACTGGGCGCGACCAGGGCGGCGCGGCGCGGCGTCGCCTGGCTGCTGCGTGCGCAGGAACCAGACGGGTCGTGGTTTGGCCGGTGGGGTGCGAATTACGTGTACGGCACCGGCGCGGTGCTGCCCGCCCTGATCGCGGCCGGGGTCAAGCCAGGAAAGCCGACCATTCGCCGCGCGGTCGCGTGGCTCGAGTCGCACCAGAACCCCGACGGCGGCTGGGGCGAGGATCTGCGCTCCTACGACGATCCCGCGCTGGCAGGTCAGGGCGAATCCACCGCATCACAGACAGCATGGGCGCTCATCGGACTGCTCGCCGCTTCGCCGGAGGCACGCACGACAGATGCCGTGGGCAGGGGCGTGCAGTGGCTGATCGACCACCAGACCGGCGACGGTACCTGGGATGAGCCGCTGTTCACCGGCACCGGGTTCCCGGGTGACTTCTATATCAACTACCACCTCTACCGGCTGATCTTCCCGGTAAGCGCACTAGGCCGTTACCTGCGAGGTGGCGCGTGACCGTCTCCAACACGTTCCTCTACATGACCCGCCCACCCATGGGGGCGTTGCCCTACTGCCGATTTTGGCAGGTTGTCAAGCCCGACGGGATGACCGAACGAGATTCTGTGGACAGAGCCGTCCAGCAGGACCCTGCCAGCCCCCGGCTATGGCCCGCGGAACGAGGGAGGCAATGAGATGAGCGCCCAGGAGGAGGACGGCTTGGCTCGGCGCCTGCTCGCGTGTGTGCCCTTGCGGCTTGAGGCCCGGGCGGTCCGGCGTGGCCTGGCCGACGTGATCGGGAATGGCGCCGCTGAAGTTACCCGGACGGGATTCGGCCTCCGGCGGGCCGCACGGCATGGGCGGGAACTGGCGCGGCAGCCGTTCGGGACCCTTGCGGTGGCAGGTGTCGGCGGCGCGCTCGACCCGAAGCTGCGGCCCGGTGAGATCGTTGTCGCCACAGAAGTGCGAAGCGCTGGGCCGGATGGGGCCTCGGCACCGACAACCGCATGCCCCTCGGCCCCGCTGCTCGCGGGTGAGTTGCGGCGTGCCGGGCTGGCCGCCCGGTTGGGCCCTGTGGTCACCACCGCCCGGCTGGCGCGCGGACCCGGCCGTGCGCTACTCGCGGCGGATGGCGCCGTGCTCGTGGACATGGAATCGGCGCCGCTTGCGGCCGCCGCGGCCGGTAGGCCCGTCGTGGTGCTGCGAGCCGTCTCTGACACCGCTCGCCGGCCGCTACTGCATCCTGCGACCGTATCCGGTGGTGTGGCAGCGCTGCGGGCGCTGCGCCGTGCGGGGCCCGTGCTCGGGCACTGGGCCGCGGCTGCGGGGGACAGGAAGGTCCTCCTGGCTGGACCGCGGTCTTTCTGTGCCGGCGTCGAGCGGGCGATCGAGATCGTTGAGCGCGTCCTCGAGCGGCATGGCCCCCCCGTGTATGTGCGGCGCCAGATCGTGCACAACGCGCACGTGGTCGGTTCACTGGCCGACCGTGGAGCGGTGTTCGTTGAGGAGTTGGAGGAGGTTCCCGACGGGTCCATCGTGGTGTTCTCCGCGCATGGCGTAGCCCCGGCGGTCCGGGGGGAGGCCGCCCGCCGGGGCCTTGAGGTGGTGGACGCGACCTGCCCGCTTGTCACCAAGGTGCACGCCGAGGCGCGGCGATTCGCCGACCAGGACTTTCAGGTCGTGCTGATCGGCCATGCTGGCCACGACGAGGTAGCAGGCACGCTGGGCGAAGCGCCCGGCAAGGTGGTCCTGGCCGAGACCGTCGAGGACGTTGCGCGCCTGCGCCCACCCGACGAGTCCCGGGTGGCATATCTGATGCAGACCACGCTGGCGGTGGACGAGGCGAAGTCGGTGGCTGACGCCCTTAGGGATCGCTTCCCCCAGGCCCGCGGCCCGCGCAGCGACGACATCTGCTACGCGACGACCAACCGGCAGCAGTCGGTCCGGGCGGTCGCCGAAGACGCCGACCTGGTGCTCGTTGTGGGATCGGTCAACTCATCCAATTCACTGCGGTTGGTCGAGACGGCGCGGCGGGTCGGCCCGCCCGCATACCTGATCGAGGACGTGGCGCAGATTCAGCTCTCCTGGCTCGTCGGCACGCGCGTCATCGGGCTGACCGCCGGGGCGTCGGCGCCCCCAGCGCTGGTAGACGAGGTCATCGAGGCCCTGCGCGGGCTGGGCCGCATTGACGTTGAAGAGCGCGTGGTAGCCACCGAGTCCGTGAGCTTTTCCTTGCCGAAGGAGGTGCGGCCATCATGACGATGCCGCTGCGTCAAAGTGTGCGGATCGGTGCTTACTTGCTCAGGCAGAAGATTCGCGGCAGGTCCAAGTTCCCCTTGCTGGTGGAGCTCGAACCGCTGTTTGCCTGCAACCTCAAGTGCGCGGGCTGCGGCAAAATACAGCACCCCGCGGGCGTGCTTAGGCAGCGGATGCCGGTCGAGCAGGCAGTGGCCGCGATCGAAGAGTGCGGTGCGCCGATGGTCTCGATCGCCGGCGGCGAGCCGCTCATGCACCCGCAGATCGACGAGATCGTGCGGGAGCTTGTCGCCCGCAAGAAGTTCGTGTTCCTGTGCACGAACGCGCTGCTCATCCCGAAGAAGATCGACAAGTTCAAGCCGTCGCCGTACTTCGCCTGGGCGGTGCACATCGACGGCCTTGCCGAACGGCACGACGAGTCGGTGTGCAAGGAGGGTGTGTTTGAAGCCGCGGTCGAGGCGGTCCGTTTGTGCCAGCGGCGTGGATTCCGCGTCACCACCAACACCACCTTCTTCAACACTGACAGCCCGCAGACCGTCATCGACGTGCTCAGCTACCTCAACGATGACCTCAAGGTCGACGAGATGATGATCTCGCCGGCGTACGCCTACGAGAAGGCGCCCGATCAGGATCACTTCCTTGGCGTGACGGAGACCAGGGAACTGTTCCGCAAGGCCTTCGCGAACGGGAACCGCAAGCGGTGGCGCCTGAACCACTCGCCGCTGTTCCTGGACTTTCTCGAGGGCAAGGCCGATTTCGCGTGCACCGCGTGGGGAATCCCGTCGTACTCGCTTTTTGGCTGGCAGCGACCGTGCTACCTGATGTCGGACGGGTACACGAAGACCTACCGTGAGCTGATCGAGACCACCGACTGGGATGCCTACGGCCGCGGTAAGGACCCGCGCTGCGCCAACTGCATGGCGCACTGCGGTTACGAGCCGACGGCGGTGCTCGCCACCATGGGCTCGCTCAAGGAATCGCTGCGCGCGGTCCGCGGGAACTGACTCAACTGGCCGCCTCCTGGCCGGGGCCGCTACGAGTCGTTGCGCTCTTTTAGGGCGGCCTGAAGCGCGTCAAGGACCAGCCGTTCCTGCTCACTGGTTCGTTCCGGCCCAAAGATGGCCTCGGTGAGAATGGCCGGATCCTCGTTCGCTGGATCGGCCAGATGCCCGAGCAGCACCGTGATAAGCCGCAAGCGCAGGCGCTGCGGGTCGGGCAGCCGAAGGCTCATTCCCTTGCCCTGCCCGTGCAACTCGAGGACCTGCGCCCGCACAAGCATGGTTTTCAGCTTGTTGAACTCCCCCTCGGAAAGGGCGAGCTCGTGGTCTGCGAGGTTCTGGTTGAGCTTTGTGCGCAGGCTCTCGAAGTCCGGCTCAACGTCTGTCCCGGCGGGCCCGAATACGGCCGCAACGATCTCGGGCACGACCCACAAGAGCTGGCGTTCTGCTGGCAGGCGCAACCCCTTTCTGCGCAGCTGACGGTCCACCAGGGCGACCGGCGACGAACCCGCCATGGCGTCGTGGACAGCTGCGGCATCCGACTGGCTGTTTCCCTGCAGATCTGCGCGCACCGCGAGTTCGTGATCGTATTCGCCGGCGCGCTCGACTATGTAGGTGCTAAGGGCGTCGAGCAGTTGGGTGAACGAGCCGTAGCCGAAGTGGCGCTCGTCAAACGTTGGATCGAGCCGCTTGACCAGCGGCCGGACCGCGGCCTTGAGAGCCCAGGACTCGCCGCGGCCTGAGGCGAGCCTGCGCACTGCTTTTGCCACGAGCTCCGCGGCGTCTTCGAGCGGGCTCAGCCCCTGGGCAGCGGTCGGCGTCTCGGGCGTAGCGGGCGTGATGCTCGCGACGGCTAAATCGGCATAGTCCTTGAACTCGTCGCACGCGACCTGGAAGCTCTTCGGGGTGATGGCCGTGCCGATCCCGATAAAGGTTCGGCCAAGTTTCCGGCAGCGCTGAGCGAGTGACGTGAAGTCGCTGTCCGAGGAAACGACGATCACGTGCGTAACGTGGCCCTGCTGTTGCATGTCCTCGGCGACATCGAGCGCCAGGCGGATGTCAGCGCCGTTCTTGGTGCCGCTCAATGGAAAGAGCTGCACCAGGTCGACGGCGTGGGCCTGTAACTCGTCGCGGTATCTGCCGAAGTACTGCCAGTTGCAGTAGGCGCGGTGCAGCACGATGCGCCCAAGCGTCGCCGCGTACTCAACCACCGGGTCAATATCCACCACAGGCTCCTGCGGCTTGAACCGGCCAGACCGGTAGGTGCCTTCCCCCCGCAGTTCATCGATCACGCAGGCGTGCACGTTTTCGAAATCCCAATAAACGGCCACGCTGGTGTCCAGTTCGGTCACGACGGCCCCCGTTTCGGCTGACGTCACTCAGTACGCGGAAACTGGAAATGCGTGTCTCATCCTGTCGGCCTGGCAGCGCGGGGGGAGCTATCCGGAGCGATGCCCCTATGTCACCATCCGTCCCAATTGCCTAGAAAGAGCCAGCCAGCATCGCCACCGGCTGACCGGTGGAGGGACTCTGCGGGTCACCGGCGACCGGTGGAGGGACTCTGCGGGTCACCGGCGACCGGTGGAGGGACTCTGCGGGTCACCGGCGACCGGTGGAGGGACTCTGCGGGTCACCGGGGTCACCGGGTCACCGGCGACCGGCGATCTGTCGGTGGCTTCCACCCCCGCAGCTATGGCTGGGCTGGGCCGGACGGTGATCGCCAGGGCAGCGGACGGCGACGTCACCGGGTGCGCCCGCCCAGCTAAAACGCGGACAGCCGCAGCCAATCGTCGAGCAGTAGCCGATCGCCGAATACTTCGAAGCGACCGTCCGGCGGTTTGAGGCGGCCGTAGGTCAGCAGCAGGAGGTCACCGCCCTGACCGCGGACCGCGACGGTGGCCTTTCCGTGCTGGCGTTTCCAGCGGAAGCGGCCGTCGTGCAGCGTGATCAGCCACTCGGCCGGCGAGGCGGCGTCTGGTCGGGCGGGTGAGCCGGCCGCGTGCCCCGTGGGTGGGCTCGTGGCGTGCAGATGGATTGTCTGGCCTTCGCGGCGCACCTCTCGCAGCCTCTCGCCGATCGCGGGCGCCAGGATAGTCAGAAACTCGTCGATGCCGTCGGCGGCCGCGGCTGGCTCGACCTCAGGGACACGGCCGAGCGCCAGTTCGGCGTCGGCTCGGTGCACCGTGGTCTCATGGCACATGCGCCGGGCCCACCAGTGCGCGTTTTGCCCAGCACCCCATGTCCACACCTGGGCGTCCGGGCCGGCCTGGCGTAGCGCCTCGACGAGTGGCGCGGCCCCGGCCGCCACCCAGGCCACGAACTCAGCCTCGCTGTCTGGCAGGCCGATTTCGATGTCACGCGGTCGCACAGGCTCAGTTATGCGGTTGCGGACGATGTGCCCGGCCCACCGGTGGGCGATACCGACGTGCTTCAGCAGCCTGGCGATCGTCCATCCCGGGCAGGCAGGCACTCGTGCCGCGAGGTCCGCGCGGTCCGCCACCCCGGCCAGATGACTGATCTCCGCCGCGATCGCGGCGCAATATCGCTCGTGTTCCCAGCCGCCGTTGCGCTCGCTCATGGCGCGAGCGTACGAGAGTGGCGCGGCCCTGGCGACCTGGCCGCTGCCACAAGCCACCGCGCAACTGGCGTGGCAGGCCCCGAGCGCCACCTGGCTGCGAAACAATGCCGTCATGGACGTCGCAGCCAAGCTGCAGATCAAGCCGGGCCAGCGGGTCGCGATCGTCGCCGCACCGGCTGATCTGGTGATCACCCTGCCCAGCGAGTGCGAGCAGGTCGGTGATCCCGAGGTCGCGGACGCGGTCATCGCCTTCGCCCGTTCGGTGACCGACGTGGTATCGACCGGCCAGCCGGCGCTAGAGGCCGCCCGGCGCGACAAGCTCGCGTGGATCGCCTACCCCAAAGCAAGGAAACTCGGCACTGACCTGAACCGCGACGTGCTAAGCGAATCCGTCGCGAGCGAGGGGGTACAGCCCGTTCGCCAGGTGGCCATCGATGACGTCTGGTCGGCGCTGCGCTTCCGGCCAGCCTGATCCTCCAGAACTCCTTGATCGATGGTGGTGCTGTCGCAGGATTAGTCGATGTGCGCCATCGCGAAGCTGACCCGGTCCAGCGGCACGTGTCCATGTCTGGCCCTAGGTGAGCGGAGCAGGCGAAGCGGCCAGCGTTGACTCGAGGTGGGCTGTGTCATTGAACCCGCGGATGATCCAGCGTTCGCCGGCGACAACAAGGGACGAGATCGACCCGTTGTCAGCGCCGATGAAGGCGAAGGGCCGCGACCTGCTGGCCAGCGCGAGAGCCTGACCGATGACACCGCCGTGCGTGAACACCGCAACCCGCTGGCCGGGGTGGGCCGCCGCGAGCCGCTCGATCGCCTCCCGTACCCGCGCGGCAAGGGCGGGCGCGGGTTCGGCGCCCGGGATAACATCCCAGCGTTCCTCGGCCCACATCCGTTCAGCGACCGGGTCGTGCTCGGCGACCATCTTGCGGAACAACCCGCCCTCCCAGGTGCCGAGATTGACCTCCCGCAGTCCGGCCTCTACCCGCGGGGTGAGCCCGAGTCGGCGCGCGAGCGGGGCTGCGGTCTGCGCGGTCCGGCGCAGGGTGGTGACGTAGATCGCGTGGATGTGAACTGCGGCGAGCCGCCTGGCCAGGCGTTCGGCCTGGTGTTTGCCCTCGAGTGCAAGCTCGGGGTCCCCGTGCCCATCCGTCAGCGGGAACGGCACGTCCGGCCGGGCGGGTTCGGACTCGCCATGGCGGATGAGCAGCACTTCGGTGGCCTCCGGTGGCATGAGGAACTTTGCCTGGCGGTAGACACCTGCGACGTGTCCTGAACCGGCTGCCGGGGACGTCACAATGGCACGAGCCTAGCGGGCGCTTGATCGCGGAGATGGGCTGAGCCCCGGCGGCCTGCGATGATGCTGTTATGAGCCAGGATCAAAGCTGGGCCGTCGCCAACAGCCCCGGCCCGGTCGTCGAATCGGTGCGCCGGGTCCCCCCGCCTCCGCTCCGGCCCCTGGTCGCCTGGTACAGCGGTTACCGGCAGGCGGGCCTGCGACCCGCGCGGCACCGCGGGCTGCCGTCCCCCTACCTCACGCTCATCATCACGCTGGACGAGCCGCTCTGCGTGGCGGCACACCCGGATCCGCGGCAGCCTCCTGGTGAGTTCACAACCCTGGTTGGCGGGCTCCACACGTCCCCGGCAGTGATCACCCACCAGGGCAGTCAATCCGGCATCCAGCTCGGGCTCACCCCGCTCGGTGCGCGGGCGCTATTCGGCATGCCCGCCAGCGAGCTTGCCGGGATCGACGTGTGCGGTTCGGACGTCCTTGGCGCGGTGGCCGCGAAGTGGCAGGGGCGGCTGCGCGAGGCCGCCACCTGGCCCGAGCGCTTCGCCATTCTGGACGAGTCGCTCCGCCGGCAGGCCGACCGTGACGCCGCCATACCGGCGGAGCTGACGCACGCCTGGGCACGCCTGCTCGCCACCGGCGGCGCGGTTTCGATCGCGGATCTCGCCAGTGAGGTCGGGCGGAGCCCGCGGCATCTCGGCGGCCGTTTCCGCGCGGAGATCGGGTTCGGCCCGAAAGCCGCGGCGCGGATGGTGCGCTTTCACCGCGCCCGCATCCTCCTGCAGCGCCGGGTCGGGAGTGGGCGGCCCGCCTCGCTCGCCGACCTGGCCGCTGCGTGCGGCTACTACGACCAGGCGCACCTGGCCCGCGAGTTCCGGGCACTCGCCGGATGCCCGCCCAGCCAGTGGCTGGCCGAAGAGTTCCGATACGTCCAAGCGCACGCCATCGGAGCTGAGGAAGGCTTGTGACCATGACAGATAACGCTCCACCGCCCCAGGTTTGGCCTACGCTTCGCGCCCGCGACGCCCGCGCGCTGATCCGGTTCCTGGTCGATGCGTTCGGGTTCGAGGAGACGGTGGTCTACGGCGACGGGGACCGCGTCGACCACGCGCAGCTGTCGTGGCCGCTTGGCGGCGGGATCATGCTTGGTTCGGCTCGCGCGTCCTGCAGTGATGGCGAGGACAACTGGCCCCTGCGGCCGGGCTCCTTCGGCGCCTACGTGGTGACCAGCGATCCCGACGCACTCTTCGCCCGCGCTACCGCGGCCGGGGCGCAGGTGCTGCAAGGGCTGCACGACACCGACTACGGATCGCGCGACTTCGCGGTCCGTGACCCGGAGGGCAACCGCTGGTCCTTCGGCACCTACCGCGGTGAACCACAAAAGACGTGAGCGTGCCGGGGCGCGTCACTCGGCGCAGCCGTTCGGGATAATTGATGGCGGTACTGGCACGGTACCGATCGGCGGTGCGGGCTTCTCGCCGTTAAATCGTTGGCACGGTGGGAAGGACGCACCGCGGAGGCTCAATGGCCCGCATATCCCGAACGGCTGCGCTCTGTGTCGCGGCGTCCGCTCTTGTTGCGCTGGCTGGATGCGCCTCCGGGAACGCCGGAGGGGGGCACCCCAGCCCGGCGGCGCGGTGGGCGGGTTCGGTGTGCTCCTCGGCGCAGTCCCTGGACAGGTCGCTGAAGAAGCTGACTGGCAAGCTCATAATCAGGGAGAACGTCGGGCAGAGCACGCTGGCGCAGGCCCAGCAACAACTGCGGACCCGTTCGCACGCCGTCGAGGCCGATGCGGCCCGGCTGGCCGGTGCGATCGACAACGCGCCGCCGTCCGGGGGCCGGGCGGTAAAGAAGGCTCGCCGCGACCTGGCGGCCGTGGCCGACCGTTCGATGCGGGGTGTGCAGCAGGTGAGGCGCGCGGCCGCGGCGGTGCAGGCGGCGCGCACTCCGGCCCAACTCATGGGTGCGATCACCGCCGCTGGCAGCGCTGTTCTTGGTGCGGTGAGCGATGTCCGCACGCTGTGGAAAACGCTGGAACGATTCGCGTCCAGCGGGCCGCCCGAGCTTGAGGATGCCTTCGCGCACGCACCGTCCTGCGCGGCTTTGTCTGGCCCCTGATACTTCGTGACATGGCACGCCAGCAACGCCCGAGCGGCCGGGCTCCTCGGCGAGCGAACGGCTCCTCTGCCGCCCGAGCTCGCCGGGGGGTCCGGAGCGCGCAGTGTGCGCAACGGACCATGGCACCCCTGAAGCGTGATACGCGGTCTGCACAGTCGGCGCTGCCGTGAGACGATCGTACCGATGGCCGACGTCGCTTTGGGCACAGCGGGTTCGATCCGTGTTACGCAGCGTTCCGGGCGCTGGGTGCTGCTTGCCACCGTGCTCGGATCCAGCATGGCCTTCTTGGACTCCACGGTCGTCAACGTGGCGCTGCCGACCATCGGCAAGCAGCTTGGCGCCTCGCTCGGTGGCCTGCAGTGGACAGTTTCCGCCTACACGCTCACACTCGCCGGCCTCATCCTGCTCGGCGGCGCCCTCGGTGACCGGCTGGGGCGGCGCCGGGTCTTTGCCTGGGGCGTCATCTGGTTCGCGGTGGCCTCGGCCATGTGCGGGCTTGCCCCAAACATCGTCACGCTCATCGCGGCACGGGCGCTGCAGGGAGTCGGCGGAGCGCTGCTCACGCCGGGATCGCTGGCGATCATCCAGGCCACATTCGCCCCCGATGACCGGGCACGCGCTGTCGGCGCCTGGTCCGGCCTCGGTGGCGTGGCCGGGGCGATCGGCCCATTCCTCGGCGGCTGGATCGTCGAGGCGGCGGGCTGGCGGTGGGTGTTCCTGCTCAACCTGCCGCTCGCTGCCGTGGTGCTCGCCGTGGCTATCCGGCATGTGCCGGAGAGCAGCGATCCGTCCGCTCATGGACGGTTCGACGTCGTTGGCGCCGCGCTCGCCGCGCTGGCGCTCACGGGGATCACCTATGCGCTTATCCAGGCCTCGGGACACGGCGCGGCTGTCGGCGTGGCCACCGCGGCGGTGGTGGGCATTCTCGCTGGCGTCGGGTTCGTGCTCACCGAGCGCAGGCTTGGCCGATCACCGCAGCGAGTGCCACCGATGGTGCCGCTCGACGTCTTCGCGTCGCGCCAGTTCAGCGCCGTGAACTTCGTGACCTTCATCGTGTACGGGGCCTTCGGCGGCATGCTGTTCCTGCTCGTGCTGCAGCTTCAGGTGGTATCGGGTTTCTCACCGATTGAGGCGGGTACCGCGCTGCTGCCGGCCACGCTGCTCATGCTGTTGCTGTCGGCCCGTGCGGGTGCGCTCGCACAGCGGGTCGGGCCACGCTGGCCGATGACGGTGGGCGCGGCACTGTGCGCGGTCGGCACCCTGCTCATGACGCGGGTCGGGGCGCACGCGTCGTACCTGGCGGACGTGGTCCCGGCGGTCTGCGTTTTCGGGCTTGGGCTTTCGCTCGTGGTCGCGCCGCTGACCGCAACGGTGCTGGCGAGCGCCGATGTCCGGCATGCCGGGGTGGCGAGCGGGGTGAACAACACGGTGGCGCGGGCTGCGGGCTTGCTCGCCGTGGCCGGGCTGCCGCTTGTGGTAGGTCTCACCGGCGCGGACTACCGGCGCCCTGCCGTGTTCTCCAGTGCGTTCATGACGGCGATGATCATTTGTTCCGCGCTGCTCGCCGTTGCGGCCGTGGCGTCGGCGGTTCTGATCGACAACGACGTGCTTCGCCCGGTATCGCCGCTTGAGCCGGTACCAAAGCCGGAGTGCCGGGTGTGCTGTCCGGTCGGTGCGCCGCCGCTGGAGACAGGCGCGCGCCCAGTCGGGCGCTGAGTTGGCGAGCGCGCGAAACCAAGCCAAGTGGCCCGCGCGAGCCGGACCAGGGTTCTCACGGAGGCTCTAACCCGGTCTAACGGCTGCCGGGACGCCCATCGCCACGTGCTCACGCGTGCTGCACGCCCTGGCGCGGACGAAGACGCTCGCGCGCTGCCACTCCAGGCCCCCCAGCGAGCCGGCGGGATCTGGTAATCGCACTCGTGGCGATGAGCCGGGCGTGCGCCGACATGCTGCCTCTTATCGATGATCTGTCTGCCGCCGGCCGCTCATCCGCCACCGGCTCGCGCGGCCGCAGGGCCCGCAAGTCGGGGAGCGAGGCGGGAAGCCTGGTGACGGAGGCCAGCCTCGGTCGCGCCGGACGGCGCGAGCCGCCCTCTCCTTGGTCTTGCTCCACCACCGTTCGACCTGGTTGCTCACGGCTGCTCACGCGGCGCAGATAGGGGTGGGGCACCGGCGGCAGGTAAAGCCACGCGCGCGTGCGCGTCTCTTTGTGCTCGATGTCGATCGGCGCGAACATCTCGGGGTCGATCAGGCCAGGGCCCGTGCTAATGACCTCTTCGTACAGGCTCCCCGACGACATGAGGGCGAATTCCGAGCCAGATTCGGCCAGGGACCGCCTGAACTGGTCGGCGTTCAGGATCCGGAACAGGTGGCTGACGGCCTGGCCGAAGACGCCATTCCCATCGAAGTACACCTGTCCAGCATGCGCGCCGACGCGAAGGTTGATCCTGGTCAGGTTGTTGGACAGCTTGTTATGCAGGCGCAAGCCGGAGCGCAGGTAGTCGATGAGAGGATCGATCAGCGCTGTGGTGGGCGCACCCGAGGGCGCGATCATGAGCACGCCGTCGCCGCGGTCCTCGTGGTGGCACTCGAACCAATCAAGGCCCGAGCGCTCGAATGTCCGAGCCAGCAAGGCATACATCGTCGCGCGGAGAACTCCCTGGATCTCGTCACCGCGCCGTTGATCATTGAATGCCTGAATGTCGACAGCCAACATGGAGCGGTACTGCGGCGGCCCGGTCGGAACGGTGACCAGGAGCGGCAAGGTCGGCCCGTTGCCGCCGGTTCGTGCGGCAGTCCTACGGCGATCGTCCGAGTCCTCAGGACCGGGCGGCGCGAAGCTTCGCGGAAATCCCACCCCGCTCACCCCCTTCTGCCCTATGGTTGGGGTTGCCTCAGCTGATCCACTGATCTGGTTCTGCGGGCAGATCGGGTCAGCCCAGGACAGATGTCTGTTCCTGGCTGGCCCAAACATCCCAACGAGTGGCATGATGGGTATGTAACCGGGCTCACCCGCCCGCAAACCTCAAAAGGTTGGGACAATTCCAACCAGCCAATCGAGGTAGGCAGGACCTCTGACTGGGTAGACCCACATCAGTGGCACTGTCGGTATCGCTGGACAGGAGCAGTCATGGCCGACGCCATCTACCGGCAGATCGCGGACGATCTGCGCCTGAAGATCGAGTCGGGCGAGTTGGCACCTGGCTCGCAGCTTCCCACCGAGCTTGAGCTGCGTGAACAGTACGACAACGCATCCCGCAACACCGTGCGAGACGCGATCAAGTGGCTCACCACCCGTGGGCTCGTTCGCACTCAGCCTGGACGCGGCACCTTTGTGGTCGAGAAGATCAAGCCGTTCATCATGCCACTAACCCCCGGCGAGCGGAGCTTCGTCGAAGGTGACGGATTCGTAGAAGCCGTCAAGAGACAAGGAGGCAAGCCCAGCGCCAGCGATCCGCGCGTGGAGGTGCAGAATGCTCGGGATGACGGGGCGAGGGCACTGGGGATCGAGAAGGGCTCAATGGTAGTCGTCAGGCATCAGCGACGTTTTATCGATGGCAGTCCGTCTTCCCTGCAGACATCCTTCTATCCGATGGACTTCGTCCAGCGCGGGGCAGGCCGCCTGCTCGAGGCCAGCGACATAAAGCCGGGCGTCACCGACTACCTGAAGGGCAAGTTCGGTATCGAGCAGGCTGGTTACCGTGACCGGCTGACGGTGCGACCGCCAAATTCGGGCGAAATCGCATTCTTCAGGATTCCAGACGATGGCACGGTGCTCATTGTGGTAACTCATCGCACCGCATATGATCGTGACCTCAAGCCGATCCGATATACGGTCACGACCTATCCCGCTGACCGAAATGATTTTGTAATCGACTTTGGCATGGTGCCTCCCATCGACGAGCTCCTTTGAGTTATAATGCTTCGTAAACAAGATCATGGCAACTGCAGGTCCTTCTCTTACCTGTGAAAATAGCATGGTGTCACCTCTCTGAGACCAGGGCAGCGAAGAGGTATGGACACCGGCGGTCCCGGCCGACTAGGCGATGCGGCCGGGACCGCTGCCTTGGTAATCAGCAAGCATTACCTTTGGTGATACCTACAGAGTTATGGAGAATATTCTTCATAATACTGACCAAAGAATAGTGGAGAAATGAACACATTTGTGATCCGTCGCGCGAAGGTGTCTGACCTTGGAATCGTGATTTCGCTCATAGACCAGGCAGCGCGCTGGCTGCGAACAATGGATACGGACCAGTGGCGACACCCGTGGCCGACGCGAGCGGGCCGCGTCAGACGGATCGCGGAAGATCTTAAATTGGGTAAGACCTTGATAGCCTGGGACAATGTTACTCCTGCGGCGACAATTACGATAGAATATGGGCGAAATCAAAATCTGCCAGAGCTTTGGCGGCCGGATGACGACGGGCCGGCGGTATCTGTGCACCGAGTCGTCGTGAACCGCCGCTACGCCGGAATACGCCTCGGCAAAGCCCTGCTGGAATGGGCCGGCCGAGAAGCGGCCCATTATGGAATGGAATGGGTGCGGATCGACGTCTGGCGGACAAACGAACGTCTCCAGGGATACTACGAGGACCAAAATTTCAAATTTGTGCGGTATCACGATGACAAATCTTATCCATCGGGTGCGCTATTCCAGCGCCGCATTAGCGACGCTGCAGAGGTTTCCCGCATCGCGCTGGTGATGGACACGGACACGGGACCGCCGCCGAGTCCGGCTCACCACCATACGGGTAGCCCACGGCCCCTCGTTGCCTCGTGCGCGCAGGCCCCGCGATCCTGGGAGCTGCCTGGCCCATTGCGGGCCACGGTGCCAGCAACTGAGCGTGCGCTGAGGTAACGCACCGAACACAGGCGGCGCCGCAACACGATTGAGTGGGTGGTGGTATGGCGGAGGCGCTCGGCGGGATGTTCACCGGGCCGCGGGCGAGTCTGTGCGGATGCGGTCGCCACGGATCGGGCCTAACCTTGCGGCGATATTGAGAAGACCGGTCCTGGCGCCAGATGAGTCACATTATCGTCTCCGCGGCGCCGTGAGCCGAGGATTGCCGGGCACGCGACCTGCGTTCATGTATCCGTCCAGATTACTGACATCGACGTGGAAGGCTTCGCGGGCCGCGCCAAGCTGATGGCCAAAATAGATACTAATGTGGCTGGTGCGGCCGGTGCATATTTGTGTGGAACCGTCAAGTCAGCGTGGGCCGTATGAGCCAGGTTGACGTGGTGAGGAACACTCCCTGTTAATAGATACGTTGCCCTGAGTGCAGGGAGGTAAACCCTGTGCTCGATTCGCAGGAGGGGAGGTGAAATGGCCAAGCGCCACAGTCGTCCGTCAGTCCAATACCGCTACGAGCACTACGATCCCCGTTGACCGGACGGCGCGCCTTCGGTCTCCTTCCGGCAACCTATCGCCTGAGCGTGGAGCCTGATAGCCGAACGTTCCGTTTGGCCTGTGTCTATCACGTTTGAGGTTGCTGGTAGGAGGCCGTGCGTTGCTCTGTGGCCGGGCTGGCCGGTGGTCTTGTTGTGGCAGCTGGTTCTAGATCTTTAAACTGTGGCACTGCGAATCAAGAGGCGCGCAGGGCGCTGTCTCAAATGAGACATCCGCGCTGTGTCCGGTGCGGCTGTCCGATCTCCTCGCTCGGGTTCTCCTGAAGATGTGGGAGTCCAGAGTAGTGGAGGCGATCATGACGACAGGAACTGCGGTGCCGCCAGCTCTTCTCGGCGAGATGGGCGAGGTCATGATTGACCCTCCGCCCACCGATGAGACAGTTCGCGAAGTGGCGGAGCTTCTTGGCGACACGCGCCCCGGCATGCTGGTCAGCGGCTTCACCGTGGCCGCGGTGACGGTGGGCGTGGCCGTCGTGGCCGCGGTGCTGCCGATGCGCCTGAACGCGGGCGCCTCGACCCTGCTTAGCCTGGCCTTGCTCTTCATCGTGATGGCGAGCGTGATCAGGACGGTGGTCCTCATGATTTCGGCTGGCCGCCCGCTGCTGGACGAGCTCGGAGAGCTGCGGCGGGGGACCGGCGCGCCGGTCGATCCAACGGTGCCGTGGACCCCCATGCGCATGCGGACAGCGACCTCGGAGGCGCCCGATTGGGATCGCGTTCGTGCCCTCATCGCAGCGGTGTATTTCCGCAACTCCCGCATCAACCTGGCGCTGACGTGGGCAACCCTGGCGATCATATCGTTCTTGACGTGGACGTTTGTCACGTTGATGATCACGGGCCGGATCTAGCGGTACAGCGGAGCGGGACGGACCCGCGGACCCCTGGTTGTTTCAGTGGATCAGATCCCACAGGGGCGGATCTGATCGCCGGAGAACCAGGTCCGCCCGCGGGGTTGCCTCGCCAGCGCCGGCGGGCTCATCGTGGAAGTCACGCCGGCCGACCGGGACCGGCGCGAGAAACCGCGGCGGCTGAATGCAGGAAGCACGTTTTTCTACGGGGTTCTGGGACTCCCTCAACGACCGCCAGCAGGCGGCCCTTTCGGCCCGCGGCCGGGAATCGGTGTTTGGCCGCGGGGAGGCACTGTGCATTGAGGGCGATTCCTCCACGCATGTGTACGTGCTGCTGGTGGGGTGGGCCAAGGTCGTCTCGGCCACGCTGGAGGGCCACGAGATCGTGCTTGCGCTGCGTGGCCCCGGGGACGTTGTCGGTGAGCTTGCGAGCGAGCTGGACGGCTACCGGACCGCCACGGTCCGCGCCCTCGTGCGGGTGCGGGCGCTCAGCGTTGTCGCCGAACGTTTCATGGCGTTCCTCGACGCTTATCCGCCTGCCGCCCGCGCGTACCGGCACGTGATAGCGCAGCGCGTCCGCGAGACAGGCGACAATCTGCGCGACCGTATGGAGAGCACCGGTGCCCAGCGTCTCGCCCGCCTCATGCTGGAGCTCGGTGAGCGCTGCGGCGAAGTGACGGAGCGGGGCGTGACCCTGACGGTTCCGCTGTCTCAAACTGATCTCGCGAGCTGGGTGGGCGTGTCCAGGGCAACGGTTACCAGGGCGCTGCGCGAGTGGCGCGAGCGTAATCTGGTCAGCACGCGTCTTGGGCACACGACAATCATCGATTCCGCCGCGCTGCGACGGATCAGCGGAACGGCGGGGCACCACATGCTTACCAGGGGCAATACTGGCACCCGCCAGGCGGCCGGGTTTGACCAGCAGCGAGAAGGATATTCTGCCTAACCAGGCAGCGGGTCCTACAGCCCCGCACAGGCCGTATGTTCCCTCTCCGGTTCTCGCTGGGACGCCATGCCTACCACGCCCGAAGGTCGGCATAGTACCCGTAACCCTGTTAACTGGCGGGTGCCACTACACACAATGGCCGCATCCCCTCGTCGCCAGCAGGGGCATCCGGCTCTTTACGCTGGGACCTTTGTCCCATCGTGCGATCCGCCGTTAACAGTCGCGCTGGTCAGTACGACACGCCTGGCGGCAGCCGTTCGGAATATTAAGAGGTCGTACGGCTGGGCGCAGCGGGGGGCTGCCCGGCGCTTCGCGCGAAGCATGCTCGAGCGCTCAGACCTCGATGACGGAGCCGCTGCCGTCGACATGGTCCGCGGCGGGTTCGTCGAACCAGACGTCACCGGTGGCCAGGTAACGGAACCGGTGAGCGCCTCTGGGCAGATCGGCTGTCACGCTTCGGGTGCCGTTGCGGCGGCGCGCCAGCTCATGCCGTCCAGGCTGCCAGTCGTTGAAGTCGCCGACCACGCTGACTGACCCGGGTGGCTGATCGGCGGGCAGGCTGAAGGTGATGCGGGTCTTACCGTTGCGCATTCCCGAGCGCTTGAGCATACATTCCCCCCGATGTCGCAATGATCCGGACAAAGCTCTCGCAGCCGTACACTTCCCCGCAAGGGGACCTTCGTCCCGCCCGCTCATCAGCCGCGCAGCCCGCATCTTTCTATACCCATCCGGGTGATCCTTGATGCGCAGTCACTCATAAGTGACAGGTGATGCATGTGGTCCGGCGTATTGCTGTGGCGCGCGGTCCTTGGCTCACGGCGATGCCAGGCGTCAGGCGAGGGCGAGAAAGAGCTTCTCGAGCTGAGCGCGATCGGCCGCTGCCTGGGCGGAACCGGCATTCTGGCTGATGACGCACTGCTCGAGGCCGGTAGAGATGATCTTGAATCCGGCACGGTCCAGTGCGCGCGAGGCTGCGGCGAGCTGGGTCAGAACATCGGCGCAGTCGCGGCCATCCTCGATCATCTGGATCACGCCACCGATCTGCCCCTGCGCGCGCCGAAGACGTTTGATCACATCCGCGAGATCACGACTGCTTAGCTCCATGCCACTCACCTCATCCTCGAGCCGCCTTCGGTCACGATACCCCGCCGGGTAACACGGGTAACTGCTTCTCCGCCGGGCTGCCCCCGGGTGAACGGCTTTTGGAGCCCGCTTGGCGGGCGGGCTGTTTGGTGGCGATGGCTGCCGTACGTCCGGTGGGGCGGATAGTATCAATATACCCCTATGGGTACATCCAACGCGGGTGTGCCCGGCGATATTCCGGGCCTCGCATAGCTCCACGGCGGGTGGTAATGGCGAACACTCTGACCACTCGATCGCAGCTCGCGCCCGAGATTGACATCCAACTCGTGTGACATCCGCGCGCTGTCCCTAGCGGACCATTGGTCCCGCCTGATCGGGCCGAGCTTCTTGGCCCGTACCTGCCGGATGTCCACCTGGGCACGTTTGACCCGCTCAGGAACAGGCCGCGCCGTTGTAGGTGCAGCTCGTGGGGCTCGTTCTTGGTCCGTCCATCACGAAGGAGAAAGTCAGCTGGTCGCCAGGGGAAATCTGCTGATCTTTCGAGCTCGCCTGGAGTACAAGCACCTTCCCTTCCATGTGACCGTCCGCATTCCGGACAGAGGACAAGTGGTCTCCGGGCAATGCGAGGCTGATTTTCCAGCTTGGGATGGGGACGTTGCCACGATTGACGATCGTGATCTCGCCCTCGAAACCCCGGGACCACTGCCTGCCCACCGAGAAGGCGACGCTTGCCTCGGAGCGGCGCGGGGTCGGTTCGGGCGTCGTCCGGGCAGCGGGAGCGGGTGCTGGGGTCGAGGTGTTCCTGTGCCGCGCGGCGCTGGCGGACGGGTGGGTGGAATGTGCCCCTAACGTGAAATCCGGCAATATGGGCGCCGCGCGACCCGAGCCGCAGGTTCCGGCCGCGCAGCCGAACTGCTGGTTGTGCGCGGAACCCCTGGACCCGAAAGCGTGCAGCGCATACGCCACGCTCGCGTACGCGAACGTGGCCACGAGGACGAGCCCGGCCCCTGCGGCGGCTGTCGCCATGGCCCGACGGCGAAGCCGCCGACTCAGTGCGACGTGCCACGGCGTGGCGTTCTCCGGTGGCGGCGAAGCGTGGTTGCCCATGTCAGTACGTGGTTAGTGACGTGTGGTATTTACGCCAGTGCAACCTGTATTTTCGAGGCTCCCCAGCAAGCAATCGAGTTGCCGAGAATCCTGGTCAGGCCTTGTCATCGTGCGACGCCCTCAGACCGACTCGCACCGGCTGAACCGAACGTGGCAATCACCCCCGATGTCTCTGGTCGCATGATGCGATTATTGTCACATACATCGCCCAAAGGCCGACCCGTTTCCCGATGCCGCTATGCGCCATTTTTGCGACACTGGGCGCTCTCGCGGTGGTGGAGCGAGCAGGCAACAACAGGCTGCTGCGAACCACCAGGTAGCATCGGCATCCTCCGCCCCGTGCCGGCTTCGCGCTGGCGGGGACCTGCAACTGGGAAGGCGCCGCTATGTCCGCGTCCCCCCTGCCAGGGTTCCTTGCCCACTTGGCGCCAGTGCTCGATAGCTTCGGCTACCTGGCCGTCGGTGGGCTCATCACGCTGGAGGACTTCGGCGTGCCGGTACCGGGGGAGACGATGCTGATCGCCGCTGCGGTCTATGCGGGCTCCGGTCGGCTGAACATCGTCGGTGTCGGTCTGATCGCCGTCCTCGCGGCGGTCGTCGGCGACAACATCGGCTACGCGATCGGTTTCTTTGGTGGCCGCGCGCTCGTGCTGCGGTACGGCAAGTACGTCCTGCTCACCGGCGAGCGGCTGGAGAAGGCGGAGGGTTTCTTCGCCCGCAATGGCGGCAAGGTGGTTGTGGTCGCACGGTTTATCGAAGGGCTTCGCCAGGCGAATGGGATTATCGCCGGGATCGCCGAGATGCCCTGGCCGCGATTCCTGGCCTTCAACATGATCGGCGCCGTGCTGTGGGTTGGCGTATGGGCATCGGTCGGCTATCTGGCCGGTGATCACATCGAGACCGTCTACAGCGAAATCACCCGCTACTCGCTTTATCTGCTGATCGCGCTGGCGGTCGTGGTGGTCGCGTTGATCGTGCGGGCGGCGCTTCGCCGTCGGCGCCGCGCGGTCCCAGACCGCAAGCCACGCTGACCGGCGGCGGCCGCCCCGCATCTCAGCTCTTCACCCCCGGACCGTCGCTCTGACGCCTGAAATGTCCGGGTCTCGACAACGGTCCGGGGTGAAGAGTTGGGGCTACCCGCCACAAGGGGTGGGGCGAGATGCCGGATTCACGGACGGGAACGCACCCTTGCCCAAAGGTGACGTTTGGCTGCCGTCTAGTCACAAACCTAGTCGGACTGGTACGTCACGGCGATACAGTCCAATCCCTACAGAACACGCACGCAACGTTACGCGGAGGAAGTCCACCCAGCCCCACACATTGAGCCATGGCCACTCGCAGGGGAGCCAGGGGAGTCAGGGACCAGTGGCAACCGACCGAAGCACCCTCAAACGCGGGCCGTACCCGAACGCCGAACAGCGCCCAACCGCCCCTAGCGGGCGCCGCATGCCGAGCGCGCCACGTGAGCGCAAGCCCGTGCTCGCCGTTCTCGCGCTGCTGTTGGTCGCCGGCGGGGCGGCGGCGAGCGGCTTGCTCGTTATCAAAACAGGTCATAAGGTGCCGGCGATCGAGATCTCGCAGGAAGTCGGGGCCGGTCAGCGGATTCCGCTAACCGCAATGCAAGAGGTCCAGGTCGCGGCCGACGGTGGGTTCTCCTATGTGGCGTGGAGTGAGCGGCACCAGGTAGCTCGCTACTACGCCGGCGCCATGATCCCAGCTGGGACGCTGCTGACAGCACGCATGGTCGTCCCAGCCAATCACGTCACCGCAGGTCGGCAAGTTCTCGGACTTACGCTCAAGCCCGGCCAGGTCCCAGTCGGCCTGAAGGTCGGCGACCACATCGACATCTACGACACCAACACCACAACCCAGAACTCCTGCCCGGGACTCCCAGGCGCCACCCTTACCCGCGATGCCATCGTCACCGGCCTTGCCCTCCCGAACAGTTCGAGCGGGAACAACAACGTCGCCGTGGACATCGCGCTCGATCCGCCTGACGCCGGCCAGGTGGCCTGCAATGCGGCGAACGGCTGGGCCGCGATCGGCGTCGTGCCGGTCGTCGGTGGTAACCAGAGCCAGCCGTCAGTTTCCCCATCGCGGCCTGGTGCGCAGCAGCCGGGCCGGGTCAAGGGAAGGAAGCACCGTACGGCCTCGCCGGCCGCGCCAGCCACACCGCTGCCAGCCACGTCGCTGCCAGCCACCCCGGCCGCGTCGGCCACTCCATCCGGCCCTGCCCAGCCAGGGACGGGGTGAGCCATGGGAGTCGTCGCCGTAGCGGCGGACAAGGGATCGCCCGGCGTCACCACCGCCGCCTTAGCCATTGCTGCGGTATGGCCACGTCCCGTGCTGCTCGCCGAGTGTGATGCCGCCGGGGGCGACCTGCTCTACCGGCTGCCAGCGGCGGACGGTGGGAGGCTCGACCCGCAGCGAGGGCTGCTGAGCCTGGCGGTCGCGGCCCGTCGCGGCATTCAGCCGCACCAGGTGTGGCGGCACACCCAGAAGCTGCACGGTGGCCTTGACATCCTGACCGGCCTGGTCAACGCGGAGCAGGCGGCTGGGCTTCAGCTGCTGTGGGGGGAGATTGGCAAGGTGCTTTCCGAGGTCCCCGAGGTCGACGTGATCGCTGATTGTGGGCGGCTCGGCCCTGACGGCCCCTTTTACGATCTGCTTGCGCACGCTTCTGCCTTGATTCTCGTCGCCCGCGTGACGCTCGAGGACGTCGTCCGCCTTCGCGACCGGGTGATAGCCGTCGCTCGAGGGCTCGCCAACAGGCGGCTCTCGGGTGTGCCGATCGGTGTGGTGGTCGTCGCTGACCATAAGCGCTTCAAGCGGAGCCTCGCCGAGGTCGGCCAGGCGCTGGCGCAGAGCGGCGCGCCCGCACGGATCCTTGGTGGCCTAGCCGACGAACCCAAGAGCGCGCGGATGCTACGCGGCCAGTGGGGCACCAGACTCGACCGCTCCCTGCTCATCAGGACGGCGCGCGAGCTCGCCGCGCGCCTTGCCCGAGAGCTTCCGGTGTACCCAGGACCGTCCCTTCAGGCCAGCGCGTTGAGTGGCGCCGAGGGGCCGACCTCGCCGCAGCCCGTGCATGGTGAGTCTGGGCGCATGCCCCCCGAGCCCGTTTTCGGCATGCCCGTGATAGCTGGGCCGGTCACACCGCTGCCCCACGCCACGGGGTCGAAGACCGAGCCGCAAGGATTCACCGCGCCAGAACCCGTGATGCCGCTGCAACTTGCCGCAGCACCTGTACCAGAAACGGCCGCGTCGATGTCCGCCTCTACACATTCGCACGCGCCCCCGGAGCCTGCGCCACCCGACCCCGCGGCGCGGGCTTCGGTACCGCTGGCCCCTGACCCGATGCCGAAGAGAGTCCTGCAGCAGGTACCGGGTCCGGCGGCCGGCGATGGCCCGCCACAGCGGGCAGCCGAAGGGGCCGGCGAAACACGCACCGGCCAGGTGCCCGATGCCGAGGCCGGGGAGTGAGGCCCGATGGACCACAGTCTCGTCAAGCGACTCCGGCAGGAGGTGGGCGACAGGCTCGCGCGGCAGCGCCGGCTGGATGGGGAATCCGGCATGCCGCCGATGTCCGGCGAGGACGAACGGCAGTTCGCTCGGGCCTTGGTAGCCCAGGTGCTTGAGCAGCACGCGCGAACCGAGATCACATCCGGGCACCGCGCGCCGAGCGCGGAGGAGGAGGAAGAGCTCGCGAGCGCGGTGCACGCGGCCCTGTTCGGCGTGGGCAGGCTGCAGCCGCTGCTCGACAACTCCGACATCGAGAATGTGGATATCAATGGCTGCGACCGGGTCTTCGTCGGATATTCAGACGGCCGCGACGAGATGGGCGAGCCGGTAGCCGACAGCGACGAGGAGCTGGTTGAGCTGATCCAGGTCCTCGCGGCCTATTCCGGTTTGTCGAGCCGCCCGTTCGACTCCGCGAATCCCCAGCTCGACCTGCGGCTTCCTGATGGTTCACGGCTGTCAGCGGTGATGGACGTGACGGTCAGGCCGGCCCTGTCCATTCGCCGTGCGCGGCTGGGCAAGGTGTTCCTGAGCGATCTTGTGGGCAACGGCACACTCACCCCCGAACTCGGCTTGTTCCTGGCAGCGGCGGTAGGCGCACGCAAGAACATCATGATCGCCGGGGCAACCAACGCAGGGAAAACCACGCTGCTGCGGGCGCTGGCGAACCAGATACCGCCGCACGAGCGGTTGATAACGGTCGAACGGGCGCTTGAGCTCGGCCTCGAGCACTTCTCCGAACTGCACCCGAACGTCGTGGCGCTGGAAGAGCGGCTCGCCAACATGGAGGGCCAGGGCGCGATCTCGATGGCCGAACTCGTCCGCCGGTCGCTGCGGATGAACCCGAGCCGGGTCATCGTCGGCGAGGTCCTCGGCGACGAGATCGTCACCATGCTGAACGCGATGACGCAGGGCAACGACGGCTCGCTGTCCACCATTCATGCCAACGCCTCGGTCGAGGTGTTCAACCGGATCGCCACCTACGCGATCCAGGCCGCCGAACGGCTGCCGGTGGAGGCGACCCACATGCTGATCGCCGGCGCAATCGACTTTGTGATCTTCATCGAGAAGCGCAACGACTATGTGCGCGGCGGCCAGTTGCGCCGGTATGTCAGCAGCGTCCGAGAGGTGGCCGGCTGCGACGGCCGGGTGCTGTCCAGCGAGGTGTTCGTGCTCGGCCCCGACGGCACGGCCGTGCCCCGCGCCCCGATTTCCTGCCTGGACGAACTCGCGCAGCATGGCTACGACCCCGTGCCCGGGCAGGTGTGGTGATGAACGCGTCCGCCCTGGTGTCCACCACCGCCCTGCTGGCCGTCACCGCGGGAGCCCTGGCCGGTGCCGGGATCTTCCTTCTGGTGGTGGCGTTGCGTGGGCTACCGGCGCAGCCACCAAGCTTTGGGCCGCGCCGCTGGGAGCGCGGGCTGCGTGAGCTCATGGGTACGCGTGGCACCCTTGCACTTACCGCGGGAGTGCTGGTGCTCATCACTACCCGCTGGCTCGTCGCGGCAGCAGGAGCCGTGGCACTCGTAATCGCCTGGCGCGGTTTCGGCGGCGCGGCCGAGGAACGCAAGGCGATCGCGCGGCTCGAAGGCCTTGCGGTCTGGACAGAATCCCTGCGGGATACCATCGCAGGCGCGGTGGGCCTCGAGCAGGCGATACCCGTGTCGCTCCGGGCGGCGTCACCAACACTCACCGAACCGCTGTCGCGGCTGGTGGATCGCCTGCACACGCGGGTGCCCATGCCCGACGCGCTGCGCAGGTTCGCCGACGACCTGAACGATCCGAGCTCCGACCTAGTGATCGCTGCCCTCATCATCAATTCACGGCTGCGCGGGCCCGGCTTGCGTGACCTCCTTGGGGCGCTTTCCGTCTCGGTCCGCGAAGAGCTTGACATGCGCCGCAAGGTGGGTGCGCAACGCAGATCGATGCGGCGAAGCGCGCGCATCGTGGTTGGCGTTTCCGTGGGAATGGCGTTCGGCCTCGCCATTTTCGACCGCAGTTACATGCGGTACTACAGCGGAATCACGGGCCAGTCCGTCCTCGCCATCGTGGCGGGGTTCTACGCCGCCAGCTTCCTCTGGTTGCGCAGGCTGGCGCAGTTCGACACGCCCGAGCGGTTGCTGAGCGCAGCTGATCCAGCATCCGGCCTGGCTGGTAGCCATGCGGGAGCAAGGGGAGCCAGGCCATGATGCTTTCACTTATCACGGGGGCCCTCATGGGCATTGGCGGGTTCCTGCTGATCTGGGCGCTGATCCCGCAGCGAAAGAGCCTTGCCCAGCAGCTCGCAGCCTTCGACGCGGGGCGCGTCGGCGCGGCGGCGCGCCCCGCGTCGAATGTCACCCGTGACGCCGAGAGCCAATTCAGCAGGCGCCTCGGCGCCGCACTTGCCGCATTCTGCGTAGAGCAGGGCTGGCAGTTTCCTTCGCTGCGCGCGAACCTCGCCCTCGCTGGGAAGTCGTTCGAGAACTACCTCGCCACCAAGGTCCTGCTGGCCATCCTGGGCCTGTTGTTTGTTCCTATGCTGCTCGCCGGTTTACCGGCCGCGGGGCTTCACCTGCCGATCGCCCTGCCAGTATGCCTGGGCCTCATACTGGCCGCGGTTTTCTTTTTCCTGCCCGACCTTGAGCTCAAGCAGAAAGCCGAAGAACGGCGGCGCGACTTCCGGCACACGGTCGGTGCATTTCTCGACCTTGTGTCGATGAATCTTTCCGGCGGCCGAGGTGTCCCCGAGGCACTGATGACGGCGAGCGAAATCGGGCACGGCTGGGCCATGTGGCGGATCAGGGATGCCCTGGCCAACGCCCGTATTACCGGAAAAACTCCATGGCAGGCGCTCGGCGCCCTCGGCGACGAGATCAGGCTGGACGAACTGCGTGATCTGTCGGCGGCGCTTAGTCTCGTCGCCGACGACGGGGCCAAGGTCCGCGAGTCGCTGACCGCGCGGGCGGCGAGCCTGCGGCGGCGCGAGGTGGCCGACCTTGAAGGCTCGGCCGGTGAGAAGTCGCAGGTCATGCTCGTCGCGCAAATGCTAATGTGCGCCGGCTTCATGCTTTTCCTTGCTTACCCGGCGATACGGATCCTGCTCGGCTACTGAATGCAGCAAACCAATTCTCGCGCGCAAAGGAAGGAAGCAACAATGAACATGATGAACCCGGCGAAGACGCCTCTCGCCGACTATACGAGGGCGTTCATCGGCATGCACATGAGCCGGCTCCGCGAAGCGGGAGAGCGGAAGGACGCTGGGGCCTCAGCGATGGAGCTGGCAATAATTACCGCCGTCGTGGTGGCATTCGCGATCTTTGTGCTGCTCGCGGTTAAGACCGTGATAGATCAACGAAGCGGGCAGATAAAGAGCAATAACACCAACGTGGCACCCTAGGCCGAGAGGGCCGGAGGGTGGTTCATTCTGGCCGCCGCTCGTTACGGAACCGCGCATGGGATCGCGGTTCCGTAACTGGCACGAGCCGAATGCGCTGGGGCGCGTGGTGCCGTCGCGCCGCAGCGGATCGTGACCGTGGTTCGAGCGCGGTGGAACTCGCGATCCTTGCGCCGGTCCTGCTGCTGATCATCTGGCTGTCTGTGCAGTTCGCGTTCTGGTACCAGGGTCGGCAGGTCGCGCTCGCCGCCGCGCAGGCAGGTGACCGCGTTGCCCGCCAGGAAGCGGACACCGTCGGCAGCTGGCGGCGGGACGCGGAAGACCGTGCCATCAGGTATTACGGCGAGCTGGGCACAAAGGTGCTCGGCGGCGCCATCACGGCGACCGCCACGGGTTCACCACTCAACCAGGTCCGGGTGACCGTCACCGGCCGGGTTGTCTCGATCGTGCCCGGGCTCGACCTGCCCATTCGTGCGACGGTGGGCGGTCCCGTCGAGTGCTTCCGGCCCGACCTGAACGGCGGCCAGCGATGCGGCGGTTAAGAGCGTGCTTGAGAACCCCGCGAACCGCGCTGTGCCCCGGCACCGAGCTGGGTTCCATGACGGTCGAGTTCGTGATCCTCGCGCCGGTCATGTTGCTGCTCATGCTGTTCCTTGTGCTCTGCGGGCTGGTCATTGAGGCGCATGGCAAGGTCGATGGTGCCGCGCGGGACGCCGTTCGGGCCGCGTCGATCGCGCGCACCGCGCCCGAGGCGCAGGCCAATGCCCTTCAGGCGGCGCGCGGCGACCTTCGCCGTTCGTGCAGTGCCACGCCCGCCACACGGGTGACGGGCTTCGGCCCGGCCAGCACCCAGGTGGTCGTGCGCGTGACCTGCCAGGTGGACCTGCGATTCATCAGCTTCGGCTCCATCACCGTAACGGGATCCGCGGTGGCACCACTCGACACGTTCGTGGCAAGGAGCTGACATGGTCGCGCCAGCCGTCTCGCGCCGTCAGGCTTTAAGAGCCTCGGTGGCCCATCGAGGCCTGTATGGGGGCCTGGGTGGCCCATCGAGGCCCCACAGTGACGGTACAAGCTGCGGCGGCACCGAGCGTGGTTCCGTCACCTTGCTCGTGGTGTTCTTCACCCTCATCGCGCTCGCGCTCGCCAGCCTGCTGGTCGATGTCGGAGGCGCGCTGAATGCCAGGGAGCGGGCCGCCGACATTGCCGAACAGGCGGCGCGCGCCGGGGCGAACGACATCGACGTCGCCGCGCTGCGCGATGGCGAGGTCGCCATCGACACGGCCAGCGCCTGCAGCCGCGCGCTCGGCCTGGTCGCCGACTACAGCGCACGGAGTGGGTTCAACGCGAGCGCTAACTGCCCACCCCCCTCACCGCAGCAGATCACGGTTACGGTGTCGGTCACCACGAGACCGGTGATCGCCGCGGCGCTCGGCAGCTTTACCGTGCATGCGACCGCGACAGCGGAACCCGTGTGCGGAATTACCCGCGGCGGGCAGTGCTGATGGCGGGAAGCAAGGCGGGAAGCAAGCAGCGCGGTACCGCGCGGACCACGGTGCGGGCGCGGCGGCCGGTTCGGGTGCGTGCGCGGCGGTCGGCAGCCGACGCGTTCTTCGGGCTGATCGCGGTCGCGTTCCTCCTCGCCGTGCTCGGCGGCGTGCCCTTTGGGCTGGTAACCGTGCTCGGCCTGCCAGTTCCGCGCAATCTCCCGCCGATGTCTGATTTCACCCACCAACTCGACGTTGTCGCGGTCCTGCGAATCCTGTCGGTCGTCGCGTGGCTGGCCTGGCTGCAGCTCGCGGTCTGTGTGCTCGTGGAGATCGGTGCTGCGATCCGCGGCGTTGGGCTGCCCAGCCGGGTGCCGCTGTCCGGCCGCACGCAGGCATTCGCACACTGGCTGGTCAGCGCCGCGCTGCTGCTGTTCAGCGCGGGGACCGCGATCGCCCCCGTGCTGCTACCGCCCGGGCATACGCGCGCGCCCGCGCCGCAGAGCGCCGCCATAGCGTTCAGTCGGCCCGCCAGCGTGGTTCCGGCCGGAACCACGCCCGCTGGCGCGACGTCGCCCGAGCCGGTAACCGCCTACCTGACCAGCGCGGATCGCCCAAGCCCGCAAGTCCAGGCGCGGCCCGCGGACGGCCACGCCACAAGGAAGATTTACATCGTGCAGCCTCCTGAGGGCCGTCACCACGACAGCCTCTGGGAGATTGCGCAACGGCACCTTGGCGACGGCCGCAGGTACCGGGAGATCTTCGAGCTGAATTCCGGCCGGGTTCAGCCCGATGGCGCCACGCTGACCATCGCCAGCCTCATCCGGCCCGGCTGGATCCTTGACATGCCGCACGACGCCACTGGCCCCGGCATCAGGCTCGTCCACGAGCAAGAAACCAGGCCTCCCACCGCTCACCGCCGCGCCCACGCCGCGCAGCCCCGGCCCGGGGCGAGCGCTCGAGCCTCGTCCGCACCTAGCCAGGCTGGCACGCCGAGCGGAGCCGTTCGGACTCATCATGGAGGTCCCCCGCCCCAGCAGGACGAGCAGCACGGGGCCCCTGGGGCCTCTGCCCACCCGGCCGCGCCGCTGCTCCCGTACGAGCTTTCCGCTGCGGCGCTGCTCGCGGCCGGTGTGCTCGCGGCGCTCGGGCGGCGGCGTCGTGAGCAGCTGTGGCACCGTGCGTTCGGGCGGCGGATAGCGCTGCCCGAGGGCGAGGCCGCCGCCGCGGAGACGGCGTTGCGGCTTGGCGCTGACCAGGAGGCGGTGCAGGCGCTCGACACGGGCCTGCGCCACATGTCGCGCACGCTCGCCGGGCAGGGTCGGCGCCCACCCGCGGTGTTCGCGGCGTTCATCGGCAGACGCCAGCTCGACCTCTGGCTATGCCGCGCCGACGCTGACGCCCCACCGCCGTGGACGGCCGAGGAGGAGGGGATGGTGTGGCGGCTACCGCTGTCCTCGGTTCCCAGCCTTGCGCAGGATGAGGCCGGCGCGGCGCTCGCGCCCTACCCCGGCCTGGTGTCGATCGGCAGCAACGATGACGGCCGCGTGCTCATAGATCCGGGTGCTGCCGGTGGCGTCATCTCGCTGCGCGGCCCGGCTCCGCTCGTTCGGGGCGCGCTCGCCGCGCTCGCGGTCGAGCTGGCCACGAGCTCATGGTCGGACCGTATGCGGCTTACTCTGGTGGGGTTCGGCACCGAGCTGACGCTCCTGGCGCCGGAACGGGTGACCGTCGCGCGCACGCTCGATGAAGTCCTGCCCGCCATGGAAGCCCGCGCCGCCGAGATGGCGCAGGCGCTCGCGGCGTCAGCGGCCGGGCCCGGCGCCGTGGGCGATCCCGGTGAGCCCTACTGGGGCCCGTACTGGGTGCCGCCCGCGAGCCGCCGCGGGGAGCCAGGCAGTGACCGGGACAGCGGGTCGGCCCGAGGCGACCGGCACGGTCAACCGCCGGATGTCCCCGAACCGCACTACGTGCTCGCCGGTATCCAGCCCACCCCTGATCAGGCCGAACGGCTGCGCAGGCTGGCGCGAGCCAGGTATGGCGTCGCCGCCGGCTGCGTGGTCGCCGGCGAGATGCCCGGCGCGGCCTGGACGCTTGACATCACCGGCGACGGGCGGCTGCGTGCCGACGAGCTCGGCTTGGACCTCGCGGCGCAGCTCGTTCCCGACCAGCAGTACACGGCGATCGTCGAGTTGTTCCGCACCGCAACCCGGACGATAGGCCCCGCGCTGCCGCCCGCGGAGCTGTTCGCGGCGCCCATCACGCAACTCGCGGCCGATCATCGCAGCGCGGTGGAGATAAGGCTCCTCGGCCCGGTGACGGTGGACGCTCCCGGGCCGATCGAGTCCGCGCGGCGGGGGTCCGCCACCGAGCTGGTCGTGTATGTGGCGACGCATCCGGAGGGGGTTCATCCGGCCGTGCTCACCGCAGCGCTATGGCCGCGCGGCGCTCCCGGCGAGGTGGTGGAGGCCGCGATCGCCCGGGTGCGTGAATGGCTCGGCACCGACGACGTGGGCCGCCCGAACCTCGGCGCCGACGTCAGCGGCCGGTTGCGGCTCGGGTCACAGGTCCGGGTTGACTGGCAGGTGTTCAGGGCGCTTATCGCGCGCGCCATCAGGGCCCCGGATGACGCGGGGCGGGGCCAGTTGCTCGCGCAGGCTCTGGAGCTTGTCCGCGGACCGCTGCTCGAGGGACGGGAGCGCGCACGGTACACCTGGCTTGCCACCGATGGCTTCGAGGCCGACGTGGCGGCATGGGTCGCCGACACAGCGCACCAGCTCGCGGGGATGCGGCTCGCGGTCGGCGATGCCGAGGGAGCTATGGATGCTGCCCGGCGCGGCCTCGGGCTCGCGGGTGGTGACGAGATGCTCTGGCGCGACCTGCTTCGGGCGGCGCACGCGACCGGCTGGGAGCACGTGCTGCGTGACGTGGTCCGTGAACTGTCGGCCCGGGTGGCGATCGACCCGGTGCTGCCCAGAATGGCGCCGGAAACCGAGGCGCTCATCGATGAGTTGCTGCCCTCCTGGCGAACGTCGGCGGCCTGACCGCCGCCGGCCCGAGCTGCCAACCGGAATGAGGTAACCGCGGTGATGATCGGACATGGCCGAGGTATCGCCATGGCGGCGGCACTCGCCTGCGTGGCGGTGACGTGCCTGGCGGCGTGCGGGAGCGGTGCCGCGCCTGCGTTCCATCCGGCCGGGAGCGCATTGTCCTCCGGGCACGGTCAGTCGGCGGCGTCGGTTCTGCACCGCTTTCCCTTTCCCGCGGACGTCCATTTCCAGTTCGATTCGCCACTTCCGGTGGATCCGGCCCAGGCCGCAGTGGTTATCACGGACGAGAACTTTCAGCTCGCCTACTACTACGGGATTTATTCACAAGGCAAGGACCATCGTTACGCCGCCTACATCGGCGACCGGATGATCCTCGCATCGGTCCGGGTAACCCTGGCCCGCGAATCGGCGGCGCACGAGGGGTTCACCGGGACGATCCGTTTCTACGACACCAGCGTCCAGCCCACGGCGTGGCCGGGTGAGCAGGCCGTGACGAGCTGTGTCGACAGCTCACGGCTGCTCGACACCGATATCAGGACAGGTGAGATCCGTTCACGCTCCTCGTCCGGAGCCCGCCATTTTCTGCAAAGCGACATCCTGGCGAAGCGGGGCGGCATCTGGCGCGTCGTCGGCACCAGTGTCACCTATTACCCGCATGGCCAGGCGAAGGAGTGCAAGCCATGAGACACCCCGTTTTCGATATCCGTGCTTTAGCTGTGCGTGTTTCGGCCGTGCGTGCTGTCCGCGCTGTGCGCGCCGTCCGCGCTGTGCGCGCCGTCCGCGCTGTGCGTGCTTTGGCCGTGCATGCGGGCGCCGCACTGGTCGGCGCGATCGTCTTAGCGGGTCTGGCCATCAGCCCCGCCGCCGCGAGCCCGCCGCCACCGGGATCGGGCGGGGCGGGCTGCGGCGGCCAGAGCTGCTGGGCATATGTGCAGAGCCTCGTCAGCTTCTCTGGCACCGGTTACACCGGCACCGTCAACTCCTCGGTCGCGATTCCGCCACCGTCGTGCTGGATGCAGCCGTGGATGAGCGCCGCCGATATGTACAACTACTTCGAGACTTTTATCGCCGCTGGCAACACGGGTGACGGCGCGGCGTGGGCGGGGTTCGCCGACCAGATCAAGCAACTGAACGCCTCGAATGCTGACGGCGTGTGGTGGGCGTCGAATTTCGACGGGTCGGCGGGCGGCTCGCAATGCGTGGGGAACCTGCCGATGATTCAATGGGTTGCCGCTGGGGCGGCGCCGCCACTGAGCTGGATCCCGCCCCGAACGCTCGCGTTGATGGCCCTGAGCAGAATGACCGTGCAGGCGCCGGTTCTAACCACCAATCCGGATGGTAACAGCTACGTGGATCTGCCGACGTTCGTGACCGCGGACGTCCCGGGGGGAACCGCGCTTTATGTCACGGCGTCGGTTCCGGGCGAGAGCGAGACGGTGTGGGCGAACGCTGTCACACTTTATCTGGCCAAGGTTGGCCCGGGCGCCCTTTTCCAGCCCTGCGGGCCATCGGGCTCAGGCTACAGCGCCGTTCAGATGTCGGCGACGGGCCCCGGAGAGGCTATCGACTGCGGCGTCACCTACAGCGCGCCGTCCACGGGCGGTTCGTTTTCCGTAACGGGAACGCTCCGATGGACCGCGACATGGAACGGGGCATATCTGGACACGCTTTCCGCGACCGGCGCGGAGGTGGCGGTCCCGGTCGCCGAAATCCAGAGCATCAACCGCGGCCGCTGAGGGACATGCTTCCATGATCACCAAGCTTGATCCCTTGGATCGGAGACTTTTCGGTACGTATTACCGAAAAGTCTCCGAGCTAGCGGATCATGGCGATGCTCGTTGGGTGCTGGAGCGCGGTCGCTGATGTCGCTGCCGTGGGCCTGCGCCCTTGCCGCGGCCGGGATGGCGCTCGGGCCACGGCAGCGCGCCAGTATCTTCCACCACGCGGTCACCTCCGGCGGACCCCGCAGGAGGCGCTGCCCGGCCTGTGCGCGCCAGCTGGTTCCCGGCCGGTGGCGATTCTGGCCGACGCTGCCCGTGACCGGGCGCTGCCCAGGGTGTGGCGACCGCGTCGGCCCGCCGACGCTGACCGTCGAGATCGCGACCGCGATCATGCTTGGCCTTCTTGGCGCGCGGATTGCGCCTGGATTGGTGCTCGCGGCGGCAGGCTGGCTCGCGATCTGCGCAGTGCCGCTGGCCTGCGTCGATGTAGCCGTCAAGCGCCTGCCCGACCGGCTCACCGTGCCTGCCTACCTCGGCACAACCGCCTGCCTGGCGGCCGCTGCCCTGACCGCTGGCCAGCCTGGCGAACTGATGCGCGCCGTGGCCGGCGGCGCCGCGCTCGCGGGCTTCTTTCTTGCCCTGTTCGTCATCAGCCCAGCAGGCATGGGCCTCGGCGACAGCAAGATGTCGGCGAGCCTGGGCACGGCGCTAGCCTGGTTCGGCTGGAATGCGCTGCTAACCGGGGCCTTTGCTGGGTTCCTGCTCGGCGGCATCGTGGCCGTTGCGCTGCTGGCCGCGCGGCGCGCGGCGCGCGGCCAGCACATGCCCTTCGGGCCATTTATGATCGCCAGTTCGTTTGCGGTGATGCTCGCGACCGCGGTGTAGGGTCTCACTTCCGTGACATATTTTCAGCCGCGGTGGCATGCGAATGGCATATATGCCACTTCGCTGAGAATTGCTGCTGTCTACTCTCGCCTGCCACAAGTCGCGCCTGGCGGTGGCGGCCATGTCCCCTGATGGTCATGATGTGACGGTGAGCGATGAGCTGCTTGCCGGGCAGGTGACCTACTACCGAAGGCGTGCCGCCGAGTACGACGCCACGGCCTACGCAGACATGGGAGTTGCGCGCGCCCGTATCAGCCGGGTGGCCGCCGCGATGCGGCCCACCGGGGAGGTGCTGGAGATCGCCTGTGGCACGGGCATGTGGACCGGGGCACTCGCGGCGGCGGCGTCCTCGGTCACGGCTGTGGACGCAGCGCCAGAGATGGTTCAGATCGCCCGGGCCCGGGTGAGCGCCCGCAATGTGAGGTTCGTGGTCGCCGACGTGTTCTCGTGGGCCCCGCCGGGACGGTTCGACATGGTCTTCTTCGCGTTCTGGCTGTCGCACGTGCCAGCCAGCCGGTTTGAACAGTTCTGGCGGCTGCTGCGGGGCCTGCTGACCGAGCGTGGCCGGGTGCTGTTCGTCGATGAGCACCCGGATGTGCGGGGCAAGGAAGCCTACGTCGCGGGGAGCGCGGAAGTCATCGAACGGCGGCTGAGCGACGGGTCTGATCACCGCTTGGTGAAGGTCTTTGTGGATCCGAGCCAGTTGAGGGACCGGCTGCACCATCTGGGCTGGTACACCGGCCTCAACCGTGATGGCAGCGACTGGGTCGTGGGTGAGGCATATCCGGTGCGCCGCGGTGTTCGCCCGCGAACCGCCGCTCCAGCAGCCAGTCAGCCCACCGATCCCGAACGGCCATCGTGACAGTCCTTCCATGGCCTGGCGCTCCTGTTGCCCGCGGCGGTGCAAAGTTGAGACGTCATGGTCGCCGCGGGGCGCCGGTGTGCCCGCTACGCTCGGCCGGATGGCCGGGTTCCTGCTCCTCGTGGCGTCGGCGGTGCTGCTCGCGGGCGGTGCCGAGCTGTTCGCCGAACACGCCGGGGGAGCGGGACGGCGGCTCGGGGTTACTGCCCTCGCGATCGGGCTCGTGCTAGCGGGAGCCGAACCTGAGGAGCTCATCACGGCGATCGTCGCCTCCGCGCGGCATCATCCTGGTATCGCGGCGGGGGACGCGATCGGCGCGAACATCACCATGCTGACCGTTGTGCTTGGCCTGGCCGCGCTTGCGCGGCCGCTGCGCTTCGCTGGCCGGGTTCGTCTGTATGCGCTCGCCGCGTCCGCCGCCGGGGTCGCTGCGGCGCTCGCCATGCTGGGCGGCGGTGTGGGGAGAGTGGGCGGCGGGGTGCTCACACTCCTCTATGTCGCGGGCGTGGCAGTCGTCTGGTGGCGAGAACGCCAGCCCCCGGCGTTCGGCGAGGCTGCCGAACTCGGGGAAGAAGGATCAGCGGACACACGATCCCATGCGTCCCGGCGCGGCTGGCTCGCCGTCTTGCTTGTGGTGGCGGGAATTGCCTCGATGGCTGTGGGGGGCCGTCTGGCGGTCGCCGGTGCCGAGCGGATCGTCGCCTCGCTCGACTTGGCCGAGACGGTGGTCGGGCTGAGTTTCGTGGCCCTGGCCACAACCACCGAACTGTTCGCGCTGGTGTGGGCGGCGGCGCGCCGCGGCGTGGACGAGCTCGCCCTGGCCGGGGTTCTCGGCTCCGCCACCTACAACGCCACGGCCACGCTTGGCGTCGCCGCCCTCGTGCGCCCGCTTCCCGTCACCGGGATTGGCGGCCAGGCGTGGCTGGCCGCGGCGCTGCCCGCGCTGCTCGTCGCCTGGACGCTGTTGTTCAAGCGGATTGGCCGTATCGGTGGCATGGTGCTCGTCGGCGCCTATGGCTGTTACCTCGCCTTCACGTTCACATAGGGACCGCTCAAAACCATACCCTCCTGAATCGATTGTGCCCCATCACCCGACCGTGCGGCCGCGGTGCGAACATTGCGCTCATAACGGGTAATACCGGGTCACGCAAAAGGTACGGTCCGCGGTGAAAGGTTGGCTAAGACATTGTTGGTCTCAGCAAGCAACGCCGTGCGCCGAACTTTGTGTGACAAATGGCTAGGAAATGCCGGTAGGCCTTGATTGCATGAGGCATTATCGATATAACTGTGGAACTCGTGTCCTTCTCATATGGTCTTGAGAGGGGACGGCCGCCGGGCCAATTGGCTGGCCGGCGGGGACCCGACCGCCGTCCGCGCCAATGAGGCCAATGAGGCCGGGGAGGGGGAGTGTTGCAGGAACGTGGTGACTGCCCGGGACGCGCCTCGCCGGAAGACGCCACCCTGCTCGCGAGGGCCAGACGCGGCGACTCGGCTGCGTTTGCCTGGTTATACGAGCGGTACATCGGCGTCGCTTTGACGCACGCCAGGTCCTACAGTGCCGACGATCGAGCGGCGCGCGATCTAGTGACCGAGTGCTTCGTTCGGCTGCTTGGCGGGCTGCGGCGAGGCCGCGGGCCGGCCACGGCGCTGCCTTCGTACCTGGCGGCAACGATGCGCGTCGCCGCCTATGAGCGATGCCGCGGCCGCCCCTGCGAGGTGCGGGCCTGCGATCTCGTTCCGCTCGACACGTCGGGTCTTGGCCTTTCGCCGTGTCCGGATGGCGAACTGGTATGGCGTGCGTTTTGGAGCCTTCCGCCCCGCTGGCAGATCGTGCTCTGGCGAATTGATGTGGAGGGCGAACCCGCCGCCGCCATGGCCATGGACCTCGGCCTGTCGCCGCGCGCGACCGCCGCGCTGGTGCGCCGTGCGCGGGCCGGGCTGCGTGGCGCGTACCTGCGGGAACACTTACGCGCGGAGCACCTGGCCCCGTGGTGGCGAGCAGCGCGGCGGTGCATCGTGCGCGTTCGCGGAAGGCTCGGCCTGCCGCGAGTACGACCAGCGCAGGGCAACGCGGCATGGGCGGGCGCGGCCAGCCTCGGCGTCGCATGCGTGATCGCGGCGGGGTCGATGGCGGTTGTCACGATGGCTGCTGGGTCGGCGATGGGCGGCGCTCGCCAGTCGGCCACCGCACGGGTGCCCGCTTCGGTCAGTCCGGCCGTGACCCCCGCGAGCAACGGCGCTCGTCGGAGCGGCAGGCCGGCCCACACCGGCCAGGAATGGCAGCGCAGGGCGGCGAATCCGGGGGCGCGGCGAGCCCCCGGCTCGAACGGGGCTCACGGCCAGACCGCGAAGTCATCGGCGCGAGGTCCGAAAGCCGACGTGGCGGGAAACGGCGTGGCGGGAAACGGCGTGGCGGACAAGAACGCGGCCGAGAACGCCGCCGAGAAGAGAAACGGAAAAGCCGCGAAACCGGAGAAATGAGCAAAAAACGGAAGGCCGCGAGGCGCACGCGCCAGATTGAGCCGACGGCAAACAGCCATGATCCCTTACGTCGGAGATTTTTCAGTACATTTGGCTGAAAACTCTCCGACATAGCGGATCATGAATGCCGGGGGCATGGGAACTGCGGAATGGTACGCCGTAGACGCCATAAAAACGGCGATGGCGTTCATGGTCCGCTGAAGGTGCGGGCGTTGGGGTAGCGCTGCCCGCCATCGACCACGATGTTGGCGCCGGTAATCCAGGAGGCCCGGTTGGACAGCAGGAATGCCACGACGTCGGCGACTTCCTCGGGCCGGCCCAGTCGGCCCCAGGGGAACTGGGTCTCCACGAACGTGGCGAAGACCTCCGGATTCTCCTGCTGAAACGTGTCCCAGCTACCGCCGCGGAACATGATCGAGCCAGGGCACACCACATTGACCCTGATGCCATCGGCGGCAAGCTCCTGGCCCGCCACCGCCGCCAGCTGGATCTCGGCCGCCTTGGCGACCGCGTAGTTGGCCCGCGGCGCTGGGCGCATCCCCGTGATCGACGAGATGATCACAACAGAGCCGCCGCGAGCGGCGCGCAGGTGGGGCAGGCCCGCACGGATGAGTTCGGCGGCATGCCCGGCGTTCAGCGCGAACGTGGCGGCGAGGTCATCCCAGCTAGAATCGCGCAGGTTGCCCCCGACGGTGCCCCCAGCGTTCGCCACCAGGTGATCGAGGCCACCAAGAGCGGCGGCGATCTCGCCGACGGCCTTGTCGAGCGAGGCCGGATCGATGACATCGGCAGCGGCCGTCGCCACGGGCACGTCGTGGGAGGCGAGGCGCTTGGCCGCGGCCGCGAGGCCCTCGGGGTGGCGGGCGACAAGGCCGACCGCCGCGCCCTGCGCCGCGAGCGATTTGGCGACCGCGAAGCCGATGCCCCGGCTGCCTCCGGTGATGAGCGCACGGCTTGCGCGCAGACCAAGGTCCATGCGCGCCACGTTACTGGCGGGGACAACTCACGCTGTAGACGGGGCGGTGCGAGAAAGCCGCGCGGGCCGGACGGGACGGCAAGATGAACGCGCCTTCCTTCGCGACCGGCCGGACCTTGGCCCCTAGCCTTACCGGCCGTCGCTGTCTAGCTTGGCCAATAAATGCCAGCGGCTCGCGCCGCTACCAGCGCCGACGGCCAGATCGTCGCACGCCTAGGTGCAGGGACGCCGCCTCATCCTGGTCAGGGAGGCCAGCAATGAACTCATACGCCAGCGGTACGTCCGACGTTCCGCTTCTCGGCGACACGATCGGGCAGAACCTGGACCGGGCCTTGGCCCAATTCGCCGACCGCGAGGCGCTCGTCGACTGTCCAAGTGGCAGGCGCTGGACCTATGCGGAGTTCGGCCACGCGGTTAACGAGGTCGCGCGGGGACTGCTCGCGATGGGTGTCGGAAAGGGCGAGCGGGTCGGCATCTGGGCACCCAACTGCCCGGAGTGGGTGCTGGTGCAGTACGCCACGGCGCGGATTGGCGCGATCATGGTAAACATCAATCCGGCATACCGGACGCATGAGCTCGAGTATGTGCTCAACCAGTCCGGGATCGGCGTGCTCGTCTCCTATCAGGCGCACAAGAGCAGCAACTACCGTGACATGGTGGCTCGGGTACGCGACGCGTGCCCGGACCTCCGGGCGGTCATCTTCATCGACGACCCGACCTGGGATGAGCTCATCGCCTCCGGTGCTGGAGTGCCGGATTCGGCGCTGCCCGAGCGGGAGCGGCTGCTTTCCTGCGATGACCCGATCAATATTCAGTACACCTCCGGCACGACCGGCTTCCCGAAGGGCGCCACGCTGTCGCACCACAACATCTTGAACAACGGCTATTTCGTCGGCGGCCTGCTCGGCTACACCGAGCGGGACAGGGTCTGCCTGCCGGTGCCCTTCTACCACTGCTTCGGTATGGTCATGGGCAATCTCGGCGCGACCAGCGCAGGTGCGTGCATCGTGATCCCCGCGCCGTCCTTTGAGCCGGCGGCCACGCTGGATGCGATCGCCAAGGAGCGGGCCACATCCGTGTATGGGGTGCCCACGATGTTCATCGCCGAACTCGGCCTGCCCGGCTTCGCCACCTACGACCTGTCGAGCCTGCAGACCGGCATCATGGCCGGATCGCCGTGCCCGGTGGAGATCATGAAGCGCGTCGTCACCGAGATGAACATGACCGAGGTAGCCATCTGTTACGGCATGACGGAAACATCACCGGTGTCCACCCAGACCCGCCGGGACGACGACCTGGAGCAGCGGACCGCCACCGTCGGCCGGGTCATGCCGCACGTCGAGATAAAGATCATCGACCCGGATACCGGGACGACGCTACCCCGCGGCGAGCCCGGCGAGCTGTGCACCCGCGGCTACTCAATCATGCTCGGGTACTGGAACGATGCGGAGCAGACAGCCGAGGCGATCGACGCCGCCCGCTGGATGCACACCGGTGACCTCGCCGTGATGCGCGATGACGGCTACATCAACATCGTCGGCCGCTTCAAGGACATGATCATCCGCGGCGGTGAGAACATCTACCCGCGCGAGATCGAGGAGTTCTTGTACGCCCATCCGAAGATTTCCGATGTCCAGGTGATCGGCGTGCCGGACGCGAGGTTCGGCGAGGAGATCCTGGCTTGCGTGATCCTGCGCGATGCCGGCGAGACGCTGACCCAGGAGGAGATCGCGGGCTTCTGCCATGACCGGCTCGCGCACTACAAGATCCCGAGATATGTCCGGGCGGTTCAATCGTTTCCCATGACGGTCAGCGGCAAGGTGCGCAAGGTGGAGATGCGCGCCTGGGCGATCGAGGAACTCGGCCTCGGCTCGGCCGCTGCCGAGCCCCACGCCTAAGCGCCGCGCGTGAGCGCCACAGCTGCGCGGCCAAAGCGAGCGCCACCTCTGCGCCGGGTGTCACACCAGCGTGAGCCGTTATGGATCATCATGGGTGTCATGAGGTATTGGGCGGGGGAACGGGGCAGCTGACGACATGGCGGCGACAAGGACTCTCGGGTTCGCAGACTTCACCGAGTTTGCCACGGACGCGATGGCTGGCCGCCGCCCATACCCCTACCAGCAGCGACTCGCCGAAGAGGGCCTGCCCGATCTGCTCCGGGCGCCGGCGGGCGCGGGTAAGACCGCCGCGGCCGTGCTGGCCTGGCTCTGGCGACGTATGAGGTTCCCCAACTCGGTGCATGACCGCCTTGTCTACGTGCTCCCGCTCGGGTCGATGGCCGAGCAGATCGGCCGGCAGATCACCACCTGGCTCGAGCGGCTGGGCCTCGCCGCCACGGTGCCTGTTGTCATGCTCACGGGCGGGGAATCGAGTGACAGCGACTCTTGGCGGCTGTACCCGCGCCAGCCGGCGATCCTCGTGGGCACCCAGGACATGGTTGTCTCGCGGCTGCTCATGCGCGGTTACGGGGAGTACCGGGCGTCATGGCCGATCACGTTCGGCCTGCTGCACTGCTCGTCACAGTTCGTGTTCGACGACGCCGCGCTGCTCGGCCCCGCTCTGTTCACGTCACTGCAGTTGCACGGGTTGCGGGAGAAGCTCGGCGCCGCTGCACGTTGCGCGACGATGTGGATGTCCACGACAACCACCGCCGCTGAGCTCGCCAGCCCCGAGTACGAAGGGCCGGCTCGGGTGGTCGAACTGGGGCCCGCTGACCAGTCCGATGAGCGGCTTGCCCGTCGGCTGGCCGCCACCCGGACCGTGCGCCAGGCCACCTTGCCCGCTGCGCCGGAGCTTTACCCTGCCGCGCTGGCCCGCGCGCTGGCGGGCTGGCACGTTCCTGGTAGCGCGACCATCGCCGTGCTGAACACTACGGAGCGTGCAGTAGCGGTGTATGACGCGCTGGAGCGGGCCGCACACGCCGCCGACCTGCTGCTGGTGCACGCCCTGTTCCGGCCGCCAGATAGGTCCCTTACGGCTGCGCTGCTTGATTCACCCGCCCCTACTGCAGGCAGGATTGTGGTGGCGACGCAGGTACTCGAGTCAGGGCTGGACACATCCTGCCGGACGATGTTCACCGAACTGGCCCCGTGGAGCTCAATCGTGCAGCGTGCCGGGCGGTGCAACCGTACCGGCGAGGAGCGCGGGGCAGCGTTGTGGTGGGCGCCGCCGCCGGGCGGCAGCGCCGAACCATACCAGGAGGGCCTCACGGACGCCGAAGGCACTCTTTCGGCGCTGGAAGGCACTGCGGTTACCTCCAGCGTGCTACAGGAACAACAAGCGCCACAGGTGCCAGAGGTGCCACAGGTGCGAGAGGTGCCGCAGGTGCGAGAGGTGCCGCAGGTGCGAGAGGTGCCGCAGGTGCGAGAGGTGCCGCAGGTTCCAGAGGTGCCGCAGGTTCCAGAGGTACAACAGGTCCCTGAGCCGCGGCGGGTGCCGCGGGCGCGCGCCGATCACCCGATGCTGCGCCGCGAGGATCTGCTCGAGTTGTTCGACACCGCTCCAGCGGACCTCGGTGGCGCCCGCAACGACGTCGCGCCATGGGTGGGCGACAGCGAGGGCTTGACCGCGCTTGTGGCCTGGCGGTTCTGGCCTGACCGTGAGCCCGCCACCGCCGAGCCCGCGCCGGCGGGCGATGAGCTATGTCCCGCGCCGCTGCCCGAGCTGCACCAGAGCCGAACGCCTTATTGGATCTGGGATCAAGTCGACGGGCGGTGGCGCCGGTGCGAGCAAGACGACATCAGCCCGGGTGCGGTCCTGCTCGCTGACGCGGCGGTCGGCGGCTACGTGCCCGACCGGGGCTGGTCGCCGGGGTCGCACCTGGCGGTTCCCGTCATTGCCCCGGCCGCGGGCCACGGGATGAGCCTGGATGCGATTGATCGTGACCCGGCATCCTTCACCGGGGCCTGGGTGGACCTGCGCACCCACCTGGCCGACACCGAGCATGAGCTTCGCGCGCTGAGCGGTGCGTGGAGCGCTGGGATCGACCCGCAAGAGCCCTCGGCCAGGCCGGGACCAGATGCGCCGGGGTTTGGACCGGACGTGCCGGGTGCCGGGCCTGGACCGGGCGTGCCGGCGGCCGGGCTGGCGGCCGGTCAACTGGAGGCCGCCGCGCTTGCCGCCCGCTTTCACGACCTTGGCAAGGCGAGCGGGTACTTTCAGGACTTCCTTCGCGAAGGCGTACCGGGCGGTGCGCCACGTGGCGGGCCGTGGGCCAAGTCACCTGGTCGCGGCGGTCGGCATACCACCCGCCCCTACATGCGGCACGAACTCGTCACCGCACTCGCGCTGCTTCATCCCCAGTGCTGCCTGCTTGACGGCGTCGCCGAGGCGGACCTGGTCATTTACCTGGCCGCCGCGCACCACGGGAATGTGCGTCTCAGGGTTGGGCCGCTGCCCGCTGAATCCTGCGAAGATCCGCCCCAGATCATGGGAGTGCGAGATGGTGATGAACTGCCGCCGGTGACGTTGGGTAACGATGCTGAGATCCCTGCCCTGAGCCTGGACACGCGGGTGCTTGACGGCCATGTGTCGTGGACCGCCCGGATGCTGGCGCTTTGCGACCGGTCCGACCTCGGGCCATTCCGGCTCGCGCTGCTTGAGGCGCTGGTTCGGATCGCTGACTGGCGCGCCAGCCGGGCGCCGTCCGCCCGCACGCCTCCAGCCGGCGGGACCCCGACCTGGTGACCGTCATGATGTGCGCCGGCGTTGGGTGATGCTCCTGCAATCTTCTAATTTGCGGACAACGCTTAGAAATATGCGCTCGCCAGCGGGCTGACCATAATGGGTGAAGCCGAAATAAAGGAAAAGTCACCTTTCCGTGCCGACCGTCTGGCTGTGCCGCGGTACATGCTAGGCGGAGCGTCGCGCTTCCCGGCTCCAAACACGGAGGAAGCCTCCGGATCAAGGATAGCCGCGACGACCTACTAAGCAGTATCGGGCTTATCAAACGCGCGCAGCGAGCGCGGCAAGATGTGGTTCCGGTCATCGCCAATGTTTAACGGCTTCCGCTGGCAATGCTCACATGAGATGGTTATATTGAGCGGGCGAGTCGCGATTTGATCTTTTTTGGATCATGATGGCTCGCCAGCTTTAGGTGTCAAGTCGTTACCTGGTGAACTGCATATGGCACTGGCGGACGGCTGTTGTGGTGGCAACGCCCGGGTGCCGGGTCGCGACGCCCGTGGCGCCATGCCCGGTCGCGTCAATGCCGCTGAACGCGTTGAACACATGGTGGCGTGAAGGGCGGACGGTGGTGGCTGGACGATGGTGACACAGGGAAGTGGAGCCGTCGGTCGCGTGGGGCATACCGCTCAGCCGGAGGGCAACGTGAGCGGCTTCACCGATCCGGGTGGTTTCGGCAGCGCTGGCGGTGGTGCCGATAGGCAGGACCCGTTCGCGGACTGGCCGCTCATCGTCTTCCAGCCGAACGCGACGAGTGTGGATGCCGGATTCTTCACCTGGGAGATCGCGACAGGGGATGTCATCTGCGATCCGGTTACCTACCGGCTGCACGGCTTGTCGGAGGATACGTCGGCGACCATGGACACCTTCCTGTCCCGGGTGCCCGAAACCGATCTGCCTGACGTTATCGCGGCCATGCAGCGCATGATCGGCTCCTGCGGAAACTACCAGATCGAATACCGCGTCATGGGCGAGGACGACAACCTGCGGTCCATGGAGGCACGGGGCCGGGTTCTACCGGGACCGGATGGGAAGCCAGCCCGGATGATGGGCTTGGTAATGGACACCACGGTCGCGCGCGCCAGGCGCGAGGCGGAGGAGCGTCGGCTACGCGAGGGTGCCGACCGGGCCCTGCGGACACACGAGTTCACCGCCGCGCTGACGTCCGCGATGACGGTGGACGCCATCGTGGACGCGGCACGCGAAGGCCTGCGTGCCTACGGCGCCGACAGCCTGATCATGGTGGCGGACAAGGACCGTCGGCCGGCCGTCGTCGCCTCCTGTGGTTTCGATCGCGAAAACATCGAGGCCCTCAGCAGCCTCGGCTCCCCCGACCCGACGCCGATTTCAGCCGCCATCAAGGGGCGATCGCCGGTGTATCTCGACTCGCCGGAGGCGTTCGTCCGCGGTTATCCGCATCTCGCCGACGTCGCGGGGCGCTCGCCGCAGCAGGCCTGGGCCGCTCTCCCGGTGCCTGATTCGCACGGCCACCTCGGCGCCTGCCTCTTTGGCTTCCCGGCACCGCACGAGTTCCCTCCGGAGGAGCGTGCGCTGCTGTCCGTTGCTTCCGGCCTGCTCGCCCAGTCCCTTGAACGGGCACGCATTTACGAGTCCGAGCACGCGCTGGCGAGGGAGTTGCAGCGGGGCATGCTCCCGCGCGGTAAGCTCGCCACCTCCGGGGTGACCATCGCGACCCGTTATCTGGCCGCGACCTCGGGGATGGAAATCGGCGGGGACTTCTACGACGTAATCGAGCTCGCGAACGACCGCGTGGCGCTGGTAATCGGCGACGTCCAGGGCCACAACCTGCTCGCCGCGTCCTTGATGGGACGGCTGAGAACCACGGTGCACGCGTACGCGCGTGAAGGCCACGGGCCCGCGGAGGTCATGGCGCGCACCAATCAATGGCTCGCCGGCCTGAACACCGACCCCGAGATCTCGCTGTTCGCGACCTGCTGCTTCGTCGCGCTCCAGCCCGCCACCGGGGAGCTTGCCATGTGCCGGGCGGGCCATCCCGTGCCCGTGCTCGTCACACCGGGCGCGTCACCACGCCTGCTGGACTGCGAGGGTGGTGTGCCGCTCGGCATCGACGCCGACGCGGAATATGGGACCGTCGCGATGCGGGTCTCCCCGGGATCGGTGCTCGTGCTGACCACGGACGGCCTGCTGGACACCGATGGCGAGGACAGCGACTACAACCTCAGATGCCTGCTCGATGTCCTGGAGAAGGGCGCGGGAGCGGACCTGGAGACGCTCGCGGACGACCTTCTGGGCGGCTCGCGTCGGCCGACCCGCCGCGGTGATGACGTGGCACTGCTCCTGGCCAGGATGGACGAGAAACCTCCCGCGGAAAAGTGAGGCCCACCCGCATTTCGCCATAATTGATCGGCGCAGCGCTTATTCCCGCCGCCAAGCAATCGGGCTACTCTCACTACGCAGCTAAACCGTAGTAAGGGCCAGGGCCGCGATGACCAGCGAAATTGTGTTGCCGGCGCTTGAGTGTCCGTTTGGTGACAAGATCAGTCCTTGCGCTGACCAGGTCGACCGCCACGTCCTTGAGTGGGCACGCGATTTCGCGCTCCTCACCGATCAGGCCGAGATCGATAGGTTCCGCCAGGCAAAGGTGGGTCGGCTGGCGGCGCGCACCAGCCCGGGCAGCGAGGCCGAGGCGCTGAACCTGCTGGCCGATTGGCAGATGTGGCTGTTCGTTTTCGACGACCGTTACTGCGACGAGTCGGAAACCGGTATTCACCCGGAGCAGCTCAGCCGGGTCATCACCTCGTTCGTCCGCGTCCTTGACAACACTGACCCCCCTAACACCGAAGGCACTGCTGGCGTCCCAGTAACCGCAAATGCGACAAATGCCGTCAATGATCCGGTATGCCGCGTTGATCCGTTCACCTGCGCGCTGGCGGACCTGAAAGACCGTCTCGCAGCGATGGCGAGCGCCCAGCAGACCTTCCGTTTCCTGAGCGCGGTCCGCGGCTATTTCCTCGCGCAATTCTGGGAGGCAGCTCACCGCGCCGACGACAGGCCCGCCGGACTGGCCGAGTACGAGGTCATGCGGCGGCACAGCGGCGCGGTTCCGACGTGCATGGCGCTGATCGACGTAGCCGGCGGGTTCGAGCTCACCGCGGAGGAGTTCTGCTGTCACGACGTACGGGCGCTGACCGATATCGCGGTCAACGTGACCTGCTGGGCGAACGACATCCTTTCCTACCCCAAGGAGGCCGCGCGCAGCCTGAAGGTCCACAGCCTGCCCGCCGTGCTCGCACACGAGCTGCAGCTGTCGCGAGCCGATGCAATCAAGGTCGCGGCGACGATGCACGACGCCGAGGTGATCCACTACCTCAACGTCGAGAAGCTGCTCCGCCGCCACGCCGGCCCCGAACTGCTCATGTACACCGAGGGGCTGCGCGACTGGATGGGCGGGAATCTCCGCTGGTCACTAGAGACAGGGCGGTATGGTTCCGCCGCTCCGTCCCGCCCCGCGTGACCTGTCTCAACCAGCGGCAAACGCCCGGTCTACCCTGGTCGCAGGCGCCAGTGCGGCCGGGTCGCGCCCTGCGCTAGCCGTTAGGGATAAAGATCTTTACGCCGGACAGTTATCGAGTAACGGGAGTGCAGCGAGAGGAGACGGTTATGGCTCCAGCGGCAGGGACGCAGCTGGGCATGGTCGGACTGGGGCGAATGGGGGGGAATATCGTTCGCCGCCTGCTGCGTGCCGGGCACGAGTGCGTGGTCTACAACCGGACACCTGGCCCGATCAAGGCTCTCGCCGACGAGGGAGCCATCCCCGCTGAGTCGATTGAGGATCTCGTGGCGAAATTGCGTAAGCCGCGGGCAGCCTGGGCGATGGTTCCCGCCGGTGCGACAACCGCGCAGGTCATCAACGACCTGGCCGCGCATATGGAGCCCGGTGACATGATCGTCGACGGCGGCAACTCCTATTACCGCGACGACATCCGCCGGTCCGGGGAGCTGGCCGAGCGGGGGATCCGGCTGGTGGACTGCGGCACGAGCGGCGGCGTCTGGGGTCTCGAGCGCGGCTACTGCCTCATGATCGGTGGTGCCGAGGATGCGGTAGCCCACCTGGAGCCGATCTTCGCCTCGCTGGCACCGGGCGTCGAGGCCGCCGAGCGCACCGCCGGCCGCACCGGTGAACCTGCGCAGGCCGAGCACGGCTACCTGCACTGCGGGCCGACCGGCGCCGGCCACTTTGTCAAAATGGTTCATAACGGCATCGAGTACGGCATGATGGCCGCGCTCGCCGAGGGCCTAAACGTGCTCCGTGGCGCCAACGCCGGCACACAGGTGCAGGAGTCCGATGCCGAGACAACCCCCATGGAGGATCCCGAGTTCTACCAGTTCGACATTGACACGGCGGCGGTCGCCGAGTTGTGGCGCCGCGGCAGCGTCGTCGGCTCCTGGCTGCTCGACCTGACCGCCAGCGCGCTGCACGAGTCGCCTGACCTCGAAGAGTTCTCCGGCCGCGTGTCGGACTCCGGCGAGGGGCGCTGGACCTCGATCGCTGCGATCGACGAGGGCGTACCGATCCCGGTGCTGACGGCCGCCCTCTACTCACGTTTCGCTTCGCGCAACCTGGACGACTTCGCGAACAAGGCGCTGTCGGCGATGCGCAAAAAGTTCGGCGGGCACGATGAGAAGAGGATTTCGTAGCTCTCAGCGGCTGGCGCTTCCGTCGCGCCCGCGCTTCGTGTCGCGCCCGCGCTTCGTGTCGCGCCCGCGCTTCGTGTCGCGCCCCGCTTCGTGTCGCGCCTGCGCCGTGCAGCCCTGACCCGTAGAGGGCCTCTACGGGTCGCGGAAGAACCGTAGCGGCCCTCCACAGGTCGGGGTCACGCTCTGGCTCAACCGGGCTGCCGCTTCCTGACGCGCCACGCCCTGCAGACTTTGGATGCCGTTAACGGCGGTGGTCGGCCAGTTCCAGCCCTGTCGTCACCATGTCGATGACCGCTCACGACTTGAGCGCTCTTCCCTCGAAGATGTAGCCGAAGGGCTTGGGGCCCTTCACGTAGTAGTTGTCCACATGAACGAGCTGAAGCCCGTCGGCCGAGGTCAGCTGGTCTATCTGGCGATTGAGGTGGCAGCCGCCGGCGACTCGGCGTTGGAGTGGTGTCAGCCGGTCCTGCCAGCGGGCCACCCTGGGATCGGGCGAACGGCCGTGTTCGACGAAATGAAGAGATCCGCCGGGGCGCAGCACACGGCGGATCTCGCTGATGGCCCGCGCAGGGTCCGGGATGGTGCACAGCGTCCAGGTCATCAGGACGTGATCGACGCTGGCGGGCTCTAGCAGAAGTGCCTGCCCGTCGAGGCGGACGTACTCCACAGGTACGGGGCTCGCCGCCACCCTCCGGGCCGCCAGCCTGCGCCCCACCGTTGCTGGGTCGACCGCGAGCACCCGCGTAACGGTGGACGGGTAGTAGGGAAGGTTGAGGCCCGAGCCGAAGCCAACCTCAAGCACCTCTCCCTCAAGTCCGGCGGCGGCGCGGGTACGTAAGGGAGCGAGGTCGCGGCGGTTCATGACGACGTCCGTGGCCCTAGGAAGAATCTGGTCCTCGTAGAAACCCATCGCCTCAGTATCTCCGAGCCTGCGCTGCTTGTGCCGACCGGTCGAGCATGCGGCATCATGGTCACTGGCTGGCCACGGTCTTGGATTTCTGGAGCGGGGGAAGGGAAGGGACGCTAGCGCGCTAGAGGGAGCTGATGCACCTCATCCGCATATCCGGCAGCGTGCGGCACCACACCAGCCTGCGGTTCTACCAGCTGCTGCACACGATGGGGGTGTTCCCCGCCTTCGCGCCGCCGACGATGCGGGCCTTCGGCGATGGAGGACCCAGCGCGGTGGGGACAATGGGCGGCGCCTGCCCGGTCCGCGACGAAGACCTGACCCGCAAGAAGGAGCACCGGCAGCGCAAGTCCCGGATGGACGAGCGGACCCGCGAGCGCATGCCGGTCCTGCCCGCCCTGTCCGCCGCGGTGGACCGTCTTCCTTTACCGGCCCCAGGTGCTCTACGTAAACGTGGAACTCAGCCCGCCGAGCGCTTACCCTGATGATTCACGCGCACGGATGGCTGCACTGAGTCGGTGGCTGAACCGCTGAACAGTTCGTGATTTTACGGTTGGGGTATGACGGTGGCCCGGCTGGCGGGCCGGTTGGCCGGGGGTTCCACAGGCCCCGGGGTTACTTCTTCCGTGTCGCAGGGGTGGCTTTGCGCTGGTCAGGGTGCGTGTGGCAGGGCGGTGATCCGGGCCCAGGCGGTGGCTATGGCCTCTGCCCAGGGCCAGGTGGCAGGGATTTTCAGCCGTCGGCGGCGGCCGCCGCGGACCAGCTTCCCGGCGGCATGCAGGACCCGGTAGCGCAAAGTCTTTGGTTCTGCTCTGGCCAGGTCGCCATCCAGGGCGATGAGCCGCAGCCAGGACGGCAAGGCCGCGGCGATTAAGGAGACGCCCAGCCACGCGGAGTTCATCGCGAAATCATGCGAGGGGAACCGGCCGATCCCGCAGTCCTTCCCGGTCCGGATGCAGTCCTCAACCCTCGCGTGCACCCTGTGAGCAGCGTCGATGTAGCTCAGCTGGGCCCGCCAGCCGCGCAGCCCGGCGGGCACGTTCGACACCCACAGGGAGTAACGCCAGCCGTCCCGGGTCTCGAACAAGCTCAGCTGGGCGCCAGGGTGCGGCCGCTCACGGCGGGCAAAGACCCGCATCGACTCAGGCCAGCCGTCCAGCTCGCCGCCGCCCGGGCCTTCGCGCAGCAGCACGGTCAGCTCAGTGACGTGCGCTTCTTCCACCCAGCACCGTGCATGCCCGCAGGACCGGCCCGCGCAGGCGGCAGCGGTCCGGCGCTCGCGCACCTCCCCGCGCTGATCGATCGCGATCTGCCAGGCCTCCGCCGGTATCAGCCGGATCGCCGCGCGGTCGCGGGCGCCGAGCTCCCAGCCGACGGAGTAGGTCAGCTGGTGCCCGGGCCGGGAGGCCAGCTGATCGAGGCGGGTGATCAGCCCGTGGCTGGCCCCGGCCCCGTCGGCGGTCACCATCAGCCGCCGCCGGAACTTCGGCGGCAGGGCCGCGATCGCGTCACCGAGCACCTGCAGGTGATCGGCAGTGGTGTTGGACCCGGCGCTGCCGCGGCGCATCATCCCGGCCAGCGGCTCATCGGTGTTGCCGCAGTACCCGAGCAAGGGGTGATGGCCGAAGCCTTTGAAATTCGGCTCCGCCAGTTCCTTGTCCGAGTGGGCCGGTGTGACGGTGGCGTCCAGCCGGATGCAGGTCACGCCCTGCAGAACCTTGTCTGCGATCCGCACGCCGGGCAGGGCGCCGCGGCGGGCCTCGATGGTCGCCCAGGCCTGGCGGCGGGCGCTGTTCACTGCCCTGATGATCCGGGCCAGGGACCGCGGGCCGCCCGCGGCGATCTCATCGAGCGTCCGCCACGTGGTGGGCACGGAGGCGACCAGGCCGAACAGCTCTTTCTGGTCGGTCAGTACCCGGAAGTCGCTGATCACCTCGCTGCCGTCGGCGATCGCGCAGGCCAGGTCGGCGGTGACCCGGCCGCGGTCGTGGATCAGCAGCTGGGGTGAGGCCAGCGCATGTGACAGGCCGCCGGCCAGCCCGGTCTTGCCGGCCAGCTGGCGCAGTATGGCCAGCCCCGCGTGCGACACGATGCCCTCGCCATCGGCGCTGACTTCCAGGCTCTTCGACCACCCGGTAAGGTTCATTTTCGAGGTGCTCCTCGAACTTGCGTTGATAAGGGCTTCAGCACTCTTATCGTCCCAGTTCAGGAGCACCCTTTTACGGCCGGCGCGCCGCTCAGCTAAGCATCCCGGTGAAAAGCCAGGGCTTATGGCGAACCGGCCTTTGTCGTCCATCCGCTTGGCGCGGCCCCGGTCCTTGCCCCGGTGCCGCTCAGCTATCGCGGTTTCTACCTGGTGTTTGTCGAGGAGCGGGCGAAGGGAAGTGACATCTCATGACCAGCTTGGCGGACCGGTCGCAGGGCCTGCGGGCCCGCTGCTTGCTGGTGAGGAGATCATCATTGCGAGAGCAAGTCGCCCAATCCCGCGTCTTGTGGCATTGCCCGAACCGTCACGTAAGCGCGTGCCAGGCGGATGGCGCGGCCGAGTGAGCGTGACCGCTGATTTGACGAACTTCCGCCCGGAGATCGATGCCGCATTGCGGGCGGTCCGTTGGCGGTGCTGCTCGCACTGGCCTCAGCCGAGGTAGCTCTGTGGGCTGATAGGCGCTGACGGCCCCCTGTTCCTCACAGCTGCCCTCTCGGGATCAGTTGAAGGAGAGCGGTACGCTCGGCTTCTCCCGTGTCACGGTCGAGACCGGAGCGCGAATGCGCTTTGTCGCGTCGGTGAGACTGCCAGCGTCGTTTGCGGAGCGTACGCTGCAGATGCGGCCTGTCCCGGCACGCTGACGTCGGCGAGCATCGCCGAGTCGGGGCGATCCGGCAGGCGGAGCAGCGGAGCGGCCAGGCTTGGGGTGCGGCATGGTTCGTCCTTGGAGGTCAAGAGGGGGAATGATGAAGACGAAAATTGCTCGGTGGGTTAGCCGCTGGCGTGAGCGCCGCCTCGTTCGTGAGCAGACACGGCAAACATCGTCAGCGCGTCAGGCGGCCCGTGCCGCCGAGGCGCGGCGGGCGCACCCAATGGGTCCGTGAGTGCCCGCTGCGGACAGGTGATCACCGCGGCGAACGGTACACTAATGGCACGATCTTGTTACCTAGGGTTGCGTCGCTCGCATCTTCACGTCGGGCGCATAACGGTCGTCCGGGCACCGTTGCATTGTCAGCTTTGGAAATGGAGCGGCAACGGCTGGATGGCGGGCTGACCTGCCAGCTCGAGTGCCGTCAAGTAGCCGTCATTTGACCCTGGTACCCGTGGCTAATTGCACGTTAATTGCACAGCGGACCTGCGCCGACTTGCGCATTGTAGCCTGTTGCACCTCCGTCCTCGTCGTAGCTGGCCGCCACGGGCCGTGGCCGCTGTTTCGAGCGTGGGCAATCGGTGGGCATGATGGTGTGATGCGCGGTAACTACCTGGCCCGCCACGGCTTCCGGGTCCCCGCGACCGCTCGGCGGTGCTGGTGAGCGTGGACCTGACTCCCGATGTTGGCGAGAACCGCGCCGAGGACACAGACCGATGTCCATGAGCGCAAAGCGCGAAACGTAATGAGCGAGACTGGGGAGGATGTACCCCATGTGTGGACAAGACCCTGAAACAGTTCGGTCGTGGGGTTTTCGCTCAGAGAGAAGAAATCATGCCGCTGACCTGCGGAAAAGAACGAGAGCGGGCGAAGGGAATCGAACCCTCATGACCAGCTTGGAAGATCGGTGACGCCGCCTCCCGGGTGACGTGCGGGAACTCCGGTCCTGGTCCCTGGCGTTCGCTTGCCCGTGAGTGACCGTGACTGTCCCTCGATCGCCGTGGTGTGTGGCACGTATGTGGCACGCGGCCGGACACTCCGGAATGCGCGCCGCCCCGCACGCCTGCTCGCTGATCATCCCGTCTGCCGTCGACCCATCCGCCAGTGGAGCGGGCCAGGCCCTCGGGGCCTGGTCTGCTGGGCTCGCCCGGGTCGATGGCACCCACCTCAGCCACCAACCAGCGTGAGGGCACAGTCGTCCCGATCATCCCGGAGCCAGAGCGCCCCCGCCGGAGGCTTCGAGACCGTTCGTCGCTGGGTTATGAGCACTGCGACGCGCGTCTTCCTGGTTTCCCGCGTCCGTCGCTGTCTCGCTGACTAGGGCACAGGGTTGGTGGCTGTTCCTGCGTTGTGCTGGGTCTCCCCTGTCTCAGCCGGTCCCGTTAGCGATTCCGTTAGCGCGTCTGCATCGCTCCCCACCGGGCCGAGCTCTGCGCCAGACCGGCGATAATCCGGGTGTGGGTGCGGATTTGCTCCCCGGCGATCTGTCGCGGTTTGTGGCGCGCCACTTTGGAGCTCGCGGCCGGGCGTGGCTTGAGCGGGTCCTCGAGCTGGTTGACAGCACTGCCGCCGGGTGGGGGCTGGAGATCGAGCACGCCTTGGGCGGCGGGCTGTTGTCGTGCGTGCTCGCCGCCCGCACCCGCGATAGTGAGCCGGTGGTTCTCAAGATCGCAGGCCCGTGGGTGGCCGCCGATCGTGAGGCTGCCGCGCTTGAGCACTGGGGCGCCGGGCCAGCGCCACGGCTGCTCGGTTTCGATGAGGACAGCTCAGCGCTGCTGCTGCAGCGGATCTGGCCCGGCGGCACGGCCCTAGATGAGTCCTGCGACCGCGTGGCACAGCTCATCACCGCACTTCACGCGGCGCCACCGACGAGCTCACAGATCGCCTCGCTGCCCTCCTTGGTCGAGGTCGTCGAGGAACGCTTGGCGACCGCAGGCGCAGAGGCAGCCGCACGCTCAGCAGCGGAATCAGCCGCCCTAGCCACCAGGCTTCACCGGGCACGGGCGGCCGCACGCGAGCTGCTCAGCGGCTTCGCGGGGCCTTCGGTGCTCCTCCATGGCGACCTCGAACAGCGCAACGTTCTGCGCTGCCAGCGGCGTGTCCTGGCGGCGATCGACCCGATGCCGTGCATCGGTGACCCGCCTACGCCGCCTACTGGGCCGCGGAGGGACGAGAGACGGTCGGCGTTGAGCAAAGCCTGGCCGCGCATATGCGGCTGGACCCCATGCGGGTGCGGCGCTGGGCCTCGATCATCACGCTGGCGCTGGCGCTGGAGTAGCCACTGCGTCCCATCCACCACCCGATCGGCGCGCTCTAGCCCTCTGCCTGCTGATCCGTAGATACCTGTATCGCGTTCAGCCTCGTCCGGATCGGTCCGCGAGCTGGCATGATCGGCTGCCGCGTGTCCGGACTCGTTCGGCTGGCGTGGGAAGTCGTTCGCCCGGGTGGCTCCCGTGTTGGCTCCCAAAATGGCTGGTAGGCAAAGCCTGCGGCGGCCCATGCCGGGCCGCGCCAGCGCACCGTCAGAGTGCCTGATGACCTGGTGGTGTGGCGTCCTGGCCCAGGGCCACCGGCCTCGCCTGCAGATCGGGGTGGCGCAGGAACTTGCCCACGAGCCCGGCCGGTCCGCCGATGCAGCTCCAGTCATCGTCCCACAGCGTCGAAACCAGCCACGAGCGATCGGCCGGGAACATCAAGTTGGGCAAGGCACCCTTCCAGAACGACACAGGGCCGCTCTTGCGCCAGGTGGCGGCCTGCTCTGGTCCCGCCTCCACCAGCACATAATGCCAACCCGAATACAACGTCACCATCGGCGCGTGGGGGAAGACGATGTCATCGGCGCCGGTGTCGAGATACCCCAGCCACCACGGCTGGCCTGCCGAGTGCTCGGTCAGCAGACCGAGCACAGCCCGGTCGTGCCCTTCCTGCCCTTCACCTCCGTACGGCAGCACGATCGTGGCGTAAGCCTCGAAGACCGGCGGAATGGCAGCGGTGATGGTCCGGCCCATAGACGTGCCAGTGGCGATCCACGCGACCTCGGCATCCGTTCCGATGCGCCAGGTCCTGCCGTCTCTTTCCTGGCTGACCGGCAGCCCGGCAGACGTCATTGGCGCTTCGGGATTGAGGCGTGGCCGGGGGAAAGGTGCCGGGCACGGCTCCTCAGCAGGCATGCCACCAGCCTAGATACTCTTGCCCCAGGCACACAGCCGACAACCCCGACACCGCAGGTCCGGACATCAGCGAACACGGGCTCGATTGGGCACGCGACGGACCCGGCAGCCTCTTCGTCCCGAACTACCGGCAGTGCTGGCGGTTCTGACCGTCGTGGCCGAAGTCGCGCGCCGGGCGGCGGGTGTCTCAGTGTGGCGCTGTGCGGGTGTGTTGCTGTACTTCGGTGCTGTACGCCAGGGCTGCTGACTCACTGCTTAGAAGGTCGTTCGGGCAACGTCGCGACGTGCTTGTGCCCAGGTCGGGCGGTAATCGGGTTACCCCGGAGTGACCGCTAGCGACTCCGGGTTCCCGCCCGTTCTGGCACGGATGTGGCACGGCCACTGCCAGGATGTTCACGGCTTCGGAGGCCGCTGAACTCACGGTCGCCGGAGACGTTAACTCGCTTATCGGTGTAGCCCTCACCCGGCGGCTCCCTGGCCGATGGCTTGGGCCTGCGCGTGTTCGTGGAGGGCCTGCTCGTCTTCGTGGGTGGCTGGCTTGAGGTCGAAGACGACCTTTCTCACGGTTCCGGTGAAGGCATAGGGGGCCTTGTCTTCGTAGGCGCGGTCGACGACCAGGCCGTTGTCTCGGCCGATGTCCATCCCGGCGTAGCTGGAGAAGGCGACCGGGACGGTGTGCGGCATCTTGCCCTCGCCGATCAGCTTGCCGTTGGCCCACAGTGTCACGGTGCCCGGCTTGGGCTTGTCCGCGTCGAAGAGCATCTTCACGGTCACCGGACCGACCGGGATCTTCTCGGTGGAGGTCTGCTTGTAGGTCTCCACGCCGAGGAAGGAGTAGGTGTGGTTCAGCATCCCGTTGCTGTCGATCCACAGCGCGAACCCGCCGATGAAGTCGGCGTTGGCGACGATGACACCCTCGGCGCCGTCCGGCACCTCGATCTCGCCCTCGATTGCGTAGGACCGCCCGTAGACCCGCGGCACCATGCCGCGCTGGACGTTCTGGACGTCCCCGGCGAAGGTGTACCGGGTGATGGTGGGCAGCGGCGGCAGGAGACCGAAAAAGATGGACATTCCCCCGAGCAGCGGCAGCGCCCGGTTGCGCTCGGCCTCGGCCCACCACAGCTCTTTGCTCGGTGAGCTTGTCCGGGTGCTGCGCAGCCAGGTCGTGGGCCTGGGAGAAGTCATCGGGCAGGTAGTACAGCTCCCAGACGTCCTTTTCCGGGTCATAGACGCCGGGGGCGAATCTCTTGATCGTCTCCGGGGAGAAGTCCCAGGGCGCCTTGTCTAGCTTCGTGCAGGCCCACCAGCCGTCTTTGTACATGGCGCGGCTGCCGAACATCTCGAAGTACTGCACGGTGTGCCGTTCGGGTGCCTGCGCGTCGCCGAAGGTGGGCAGGAAGCTGGTGCCGTCCATCGGCTCCTGGCTGATCCCGTCGACTGTCTTGGGCTCGGGTATGCCGATGGCCTCCAGGACGGTCGGGCCGATGTCGATGCAGTGGGTGAACTGGGTGCGCAGTGAGCCGTCGCCCTTGTACCGGGCCGGCCAGGTGACCGCCATCGGGTTCCGGTCGCCGCCGAGGTGGCTGGACATCTGCTTGCCCCACTTGAACGGGGTGTTGCCCGCGTGTCCCCAGGCCGCTGCGTAGTGCGGCGCGGTGTGATCACCGCCGAGGGCGTCAAGAGGGTACCTCGATCGACGCTGGACTCGTCGCGGTTGCCGTAGCGCTCGCGCAGCGTCCGCCAGGCCTCCAGCTTCTCCGGGCGCATCCGCTGGCCGTCATACAGGTTGCCCACGAAGCAGTAGAGCACCGTATCGCCGCCTGGCCTCAGGAACTGCACCGTCAAGACCTCCTGCCCGGGAAAGGCCGGGAAGGCGTTGGGCTCGCGCACGAACCGGACCCCGGTGATCTCATCGACCCGCACGTCCATCGTCCAGCTCACCGCGTCGTCGCCAAGGTGGACGTGCCACCAGCGCCGGTCGGCCGGTCCGCGGAACACCGGTGCCGTTGCCCCGGTCAGGTGCGCGGTCCACCAGCCGACGCCGAAGACGAAGATGAGCGGTCCAGACTCCGACAGGTCCGCGATCAGGCGTTCCAGTTCGTTAGCGGGCTCGCTGATACCTGCGATCTTGTTCATGCCGCGCTCCTCACCCCCGTGTCGGCGCCGTTGGTGGTTGGGAACACGACGCCGCGCAGAATCGATACCCGGGCGTCCGCGCGCCCGGGCGCGGGATGTACCGCATTAGCAGCTCGGGTCGTGGCCGTCCAGATCGGTTCAACCTGGACCAACCCTGCCAACCGGCCGTCCCTGGCCGCCCCTGGCCGCCCCTGCACCGTGGTGAACTGCAACCCAAACTGCAACCCTGGATTGTCAGCTCGGGATTGAGCCAACCGCCGCAGCCATCTTGCGTGACCTGCGCTGCCGTCTCGCCGGGAGTGACCGTGAGGGACCGCATCGGCCCCGAGCTAGTTGCACGCTAATTGCATGGCCGGTCTGGGCCCGACCGTCCGCTATTCAGGTGTAGCGGACACCCGGCTCAGCCCGGCTAAGCAGGAGTGCCTGGCTGCCTGTGGTTGTGCCAGCCTGTCGTTGCCTGCGCACGTTGCCGTCAATGACTGTCAAGTCGGCACGGGCAACCCGCATGCCGGCTCGGGAAGGTCCGTGAGGCTAGCCGCTGATAAGTTGCTTGAACGCGGGTTCGTCGCGGATCGGATCGAGGTCGGAGTCGTCCTTTGCGGAATCGCGGAACTCCTCCGACATCTCGATGGCGTGCCGGAGGTGATCGAGCGCGTCACTCGTCCGGCCGCACTGACTCTCGCAGCAGGCGAGGTTGAAGAACAACATGGGGTACTGCGGAGCGGCTGCGACCAAGGCGCCTAGACGGTCGGCGACCTCGGCGTACTCGCCCGCCTGATAGAGGGGGGCGAGCGGAGCCCAGAGTTCCCAGCCGCGGGCCTCGTACGCCTTTCCCGGCGTGCCTTCCAGCGCGATGATGGTCGTCCCTTCCTCCGTGGCGGAGGCCATTCGCTTCGTGCGGGGAGGGGCGAACACGAGAGTTCCAGCTGGCGCGTCGACCCGGTCACCGTCAAGCTCGAACACCGCGTGGCCGCTGAGCACGAGAAAGAGCTCCTGGTCAGCGGTGGGGTCATCCTCGTCGTGCTCGCTAATGACGAGGTCACCCGCCGCACGGGCCGTCCAGGCAGTCACTCCGAACGCCGTGATGCCCAGGTGGTGTCGGATCGGCTGGTAGTGACAGCCTACGTCCGCAAATTCCTCGATCTCGTCCAGATGCGCAACCGCGTAACCAGCCATGGGCCCACCCATCGTCGCCGTCCGCCCCGGCCCGGCGAAACCCAACAGGCGCCAAGCCTCCGCTCGATCGAGGTGTCCAGTCTGACAGACAGACGCGGGACGAGTCACTCGGCTCGCCGGTGTTCGCTAACTCATCGCACGGCCAAGAGCGTGGGGCCACTTGTCACCTGGCTTAGGGTCACTAGCCCCGCTTGGCCGTGATGAAGTTTCCGGTCAGATCAAGTTTCAGCTTTATGCGGGGGCCAGCCCCTGGTCGATGAATTGGTCGAGTTGCTTGGTGAGGTCCTTCCACGCGAGTGCGACGGGGCTGCGTTTGGCGA